>Ga0163148_10000015_pt1 | contig 187057 bp, 147 predicted proteins | sample OliLakLV19MP7P2_FD_148606 | JGI IMG/M metagenome (GOLD analysis project Ga0163148, IMG submission 148606) | Freshwater microbial mat bacterial communities from Lake Vanda, McMurdo Dry Valleys, Antarctica- Oligotrophic Lake LV.19.MP7.P2 | ecosystem: Environmental > Aquatic > Freshwater > Lake...
GGCCAAAAATTGGTCATTTACGCGAGTAAACTCCCACTTTTGGGCCTTCACATGCCTTGCTCTCGAACTCTAAAGGACAGACACCGACTAAATGGACAGACACTAAATAGTATCTGTGTTTAGAGTCAGATAGCTGCGTTATGCGAAGGCCAAAAATTGGTCATTTACGCGAGTAAACTCCCACTTTTGGGCCTTCACATGCCTTGCTCTCGAACTCTAAAGGACAGACACCGACTAAATGGACAGACACTAAATAGTATCTGTGTTTAGAGTCCGATAGCTGCGTTATGCGAAGGCCCAAAATTGGTCATTTACGCGAGTAAACTCCCACTTTTGAGCCTTCACATGCCTTGCTCTCGAACTCTAAAGAACAGACACCGACTAAATGGACAGACACTAAATAGTATCTGTGTTTAGAGTCCGATAGCTGCGTTATGCGAAGGCCCAAAATTGGTCATTTACGCGAGTAAACTCCCACTTTTGGGCCTTCACATGCCTTGCTCTCGAACTCTAAAGGACAGACACCGACTAAATGGACAGACACTAAATAGTATCTGTCTTTAGAGTCAGATAGCTGCGTTATGCGAAGGCTCAAAATTGGTCATTTACGCGAGTAAACTCCCACTTTTGGGCCTTCACATGCCTTGCTCTCGAACTCTAAAGAACAGACACCGACTAAATGGACAGACACTAAATAGTATCTGTGTTTAGAGTCAGATAGCTGCGTTATGCGAAGGCCAAAAATTGGTCATTTACGCGAGTAAACTCCCACTTTTGGGCCTTCACATGCCTTGCTCTCGAACTCTAAAGGACAGACACCGACTAAATGGACAGACACTAAATAGTATGTGTGTTTAGAGTCCGATCAAATCCTTCATAGACAAAGCAATGCGTTTTCTCGGGACGTCAATTTCCATGACCTTCACCGTGACTTCCTGCTGAAGCGCGACCACTTCCGCAGGGTCTTTGATGAAGCGATTGGCCATTTGAGAAACATGTACTAAGCCGGTTTCTTTGACGCCGATGTCCACAAAAGCGCCAAATTTGGTAACATTTGTAACAATACCGGGGACGACCATGCCGACGTAGAGGTCTTCGATGGTTTTTACATTTTCGGCAAAGGAGAAAGACCGGGCTTCGCCACGTGGATCGAGGCCCGGTTTTTCCATTTCACGTAAAATATCATTGAGCGTAGGCAAGCCGACCGTTGCGGAAACATAGCGGGGCAGGTCAATTTGCTGGCGCAGCTCCGCATCGCGGATGAGGTCTGCCACCGAACACTTGAGGTCTTTGGCCATTTGTGCTACGATGGCGTAACTTTCAGGGTGAACGGCTGTATTGTCCAATGGGTTTTTGGCTTCACGGATGCGCAAAAATCCGGCGCACTGCTCGAATGCTTTGTCGCCAAGCCGCGACACTTTTTTCAATTCCTGCCGTGAAGTGAAAGCTCCGTTTTCTTTTCGGAATTGTACGATGTTTTGGGCCAGTGAAGGCCCCAGCCCGGAAACATAGGTGAGCAAGTGCTTGCTGGCGGTATTCAAATTAATTCCCACTGCATTCACGCAGCTTTCCACCACCTGATCGAGCATTTCTTTTAGCATAGGCTGGTTCACATCGTGCTGGTATTGGCCAACTCCAATTGATTTTGGATCAATTTTGACCAATTCCGCCAAAGGATCCGACAGGCGCCTTCCGATGGAGATGGCACCCCGAACGGTGAGGTCCTGGTCAGGAAACTCCTCCCGTGCAACGTCCGAAGCCGAATAGATGGAAGCACCCGCTTCGTTCACCATGAACACCTCAACCGGAAAGCTAAAGCCAATGCTCTGGCAAAGCGACAGGGTTTCGCGTCCTGCGGTGCCGTTCCCTACTGCAATGGCTTCAATCTGAAAACGATCGGCTAAGTGTTGTAGGTTTTTGATGGCAGTTGCGGCGTCCGATTGCGGCGGGTGCGGATAAATTGTGGAATTGTGCAGGAAATTGCCGGAAGCGTCCAGACAAACCACTTTGCAGCCCGTTCGGAATCCGGGGTCAATGCCCATCACCCGGCGCTCTCCAAGTGGCGGCGCGAGCAACAATTGCCGAAGGTTTTGAGCAAACACCTGGATGGCCTCCTTGTCTGCATTTTCTTTCGATTTATGGCGAAATTCCGTTTCAATCGAAGGTGCCAGCAGGCGTTCGTAGCTGTCGCGAAGAGCCGTTTTGACTTCAGAAGCCGCGCGACCATTATTTTTTAGGTGCAATTGTTCGAGCCGTCCAATGGCCGCTTCTTCGTCAGCCGGCGTGATCACCACGCGCAAAAAACCTTCTTCTTCGCCCCGCCGGATGGCTAATAAGCGGTGAGAAGGACATTTTTTCAAGACTTCTTCAAAATCGAAATAATCGCGGTATTTGGCAGCTTCTTCTTCCTTACCCCTTGCGACTTTAGACCGCACAACCGCATCTTTTTCAAACGCATAGCGGATTCGAGTCCGGCTTTTTTCGTCTTCGTTGACCCACTCGGCCATGATGTCGCGAGCCCCTTGCAAGGCTTCATCAACCGTGCCAACCTGTTCATTGAGGTAGGCTTTCGCCAAAATTTCCACGTCGTTGCGCTGTTGCGCAAAAATGACCTGCGCCAGCGGTTCCAACCCTTTTTCCCGGGCCATACTGGCTTTGGTTTTGCGCTTGGGTTTGTAGGGCAGGTAAATATCTTCCAACTCAACGGGGTCGTAAGTGCTTTCGATGCGACGGCGCAGGTCATCCGTCATTTTTCCTTGTTCTTCAATGGACTTCAACACAGTTTCGCGGCGCTTTTCCAGCTCCTCCAACTTTTTCATTTCCCGGTGAATGGCCGCGATTTCCACTTCATCTAAAGAACCCGTTGCTTCTTTTCGATAGCGTGCAATGAACGGAATGGTGGCGCCATCCTGAAACAAGGCCATCGTGTTTTCAATGCCTTTGGTTTTTAGATTCAGGGTGTTGGAAATCAGGTGAATGTGTTGGGAGGTCATGTGATGGTTTTTTATTTTTTACCACATAAGGCACATAGGTGTTTTCACATAGACCACATAGTCACCACGCCCTTTTGAGTTTACTGTAAGCCTTGTGTGCCCTATGTGAAAAAACTATTGTGAACTATGTGGTAAAAATTTCATTTCCAAAAAAAAGAATGGCAAAAATAGAGAAATAAAGCTTGAAAAAGGAATACTGGATTTTGACAGTTGATGGACGTATCTTTGTTTATTATGATAATACCCAACTCTCAACAAACCCGCGACTGGGACGCCTACACCGTCGCCCACGAACCCATCGCTTCCATTGACCTGATGGAACGCGCTGCCCTTGCTTTTTCCGACTGGTTTCAGATTCATTTTCCAGATATAGATCCCCCTGTTTACATTTTTTGCGGCCCGGGCAACAATGGTGGCGACGGATTGGCCGTAGCCCGGATGCTATACGGGCGGTTTTTTCCGGTGACGGTTTACTTGTGCTACACAGACGGAAATACTTCGGCAGATTTTCGCGCCAATTTGGAGCGATTGCCACGGCTACAAGAGTTGCAGGTTATTGAATTGCAAAGCCGCGATCCATTGCCAGCAATCCCCCCAAATGCCATAGTCATAGACGCCTTGTTCGGCTCCGGCCTGAATCGCGCCCCGGATGGCGATTTTGAACGGCTGATCCTGCATCTGAATGCCAATGCCAAAACCCTCGTTTCCGTTGACATTCCTTCGGGCTTGTTTGCCGCCCGGCATACAGCGGGTACCAGCATCCACGCACACCACACCCTGAGTTTTGAAACACCCAAGCTGGCTTTTCTTTTTCCTGAGAACGCCGAACGGGTGGGGGAGTGGGCGGTGCAACCCATTGGGCTTGACCCCGGTTTTAGAGAAAATTTAGCTGCTTCCAACCATTTTATCAACCTGAAATTGATCCGCAGTTTTATCCGCAAGCGAAAAAAATACGACCACAAAGGTACTTACGGCCATGCGCTCCTGATTGCCGGCAGTTTTGGCAAAGCCGGAGCCGCCATCCTCTCCGCCCGGGCTTGCCTGCGCAGCGGGGTTGGATTGCTCACGGTACACGTGCCGCGTTGTGCGTACGAAGTATTGCAGGCTACTGTTCCGGAAGCAATGGTCAGCCCGGATTGGAATCAGTATTTTTTTTCCAAACCGCCGGAGTCGCTGGCATCTTACCAGGCTATTGGGGTGGGCTGCGGACTCGATCAGCAAGGCGAAACCGCGACGGCGCTGCTGCAATTGTTGGAAGCTTCGGACAAACCAATGGTGCTGGATGCAGATGCTTTGAACCTGCTTTCTGAAAACCCGGAATGGTACGCCAATATTCCGCAAAACAGCATCCTGACGCCCCACCCAAAAGAGTTCGAGCGCCTGTTCGGAAAATCAGAAAACGATTTCGAGCGGAATGCCCTGCAACGCCGGAAAGCGCAGGAATTAAACGTTTATATCCTGCTGAAAGGTGCCCATTCCTGCATCGCCACACCTGAGGGGGGGTGCTATTTCAACAGCACCGGCAATCCCGGCATGGCGACCGGCGGGAGTGGTGATGTGCTGACGGGGATCCTGACAGGCTTGCTGGCTCAAGGCTATGCGCCCCTGGAAACAGCAATTCTGGGTGTTTTTTTGCATGGCATTTCAGGAGATCTGGCGGCAAAAAACCAAAGTGAAGAAGCATTAGTAGCTGGCGATTTGATAAGCAGCATAGGGGAGGGCTTTCGATGGATTCAATCTCTTGCCCTCCCCTAAGCGCCTGCCTCTAAATCCCCCAATCCAATTCTCCGCTAAAAGGAACAATCAGGATGATGTCCAACAAAGCTTTGGGATCAATGCGATCACCCGCTAATAAACTACTGCCCCCTGCGGTAAAACTGAGCGCCACCTGCCAGTTTAGTTCATTCCCGGATTGAAACTCATCCATTTCACCAATGGCAGCCGCACCGGTGCCTGGATCCCAGTCTGATCCGTTCAATGTCATTGTGGGCAGATCGCTATAATCTTCCGATTGTGCCATGACAAGCGCCAGATAGGCATTGCCATTTTTTCCCAGATTTAGAGAATCGGTCGCTAAATTGACCGGGAACTGCCCCCGGGATAGTTTGAGATTGAGGGAATAAGTACTCAGGAAAGCGTACCAGGCGCTCGAATATTGCTGGCGCAAACTCAGGTACAGGCTGCCCTGGTAATCTTTGAGTGGTCCCAGATTGGTCACCTGTTTGGCAAAAGTTTGTCCACCCGGCGACGCGGTATAGGCAATCTGAATGATTACATCTGTAATGGCCTCAAAATCAAATGCATTTGCCGCCTTAGGCATGATCAGTTCCCAATTAGAAATGGCACCTGTACCCTCAAAAGGCAGGTATTGCGGGTCGTTGAAATTCAACTGGAAAAGACCTGCATCGTTTACACCTGTCGAAATGCTGATCTGCTGGTCGGCGCTCCAATTGGCGCGAATTGCCCCGTTGGTAGGCATTCCTCCCAAGCCCAAGAGGTATTTCACCCCGTTGATATCAGGACGTACCAGTACCTGGTTGCTCGTTTGAATCAGGGTAGCATTCAGATTTTGATACGGCCCCACGACAGCAGGAATCGTGACCGTAATGCTGGCGATTTTGCGGTTGTAATGTCCGGGAAAGTCAAGGTCGAAATCCAATTCAGTAAAGCTGAACTTGCAGGAGCCATTCTTCTTCAAGTTGAGCAGAGCCTGTGGATTTTTTTGCATCAAAGAGAAGGTTTTGTGAATTTCCTGATAGCGGCTGTTGTTGTCGTGATAAGCCTTTTCCATTTGCGACAGGCTCAATGCCAGCGCATCACCGGCCAGCAAGCCCTTGTATTGATCGTTCCAGGGATTTCCGGTAAGGAAAGCATCTGAAGAACTTAACTCATATTGGAAGCAAGTCTGAGTCTGTTGTGCCAATTCCAGTGCCATTTGGTAAGCCTGGTAATACAACGTGCTGAGTTGCCCGGCCATCCAGACGTATAGATCTTCGTTGGTGAATTTCGTTTGAAGGAAATTCAGTACATCCTGACTTTGCTGGTACTGTGTTTGTGTAATGCTGTAATCTTGTTGTGCAGCGGAAATGGCATACTGGTTAGCAGTAAGCTGGGCATTAATTTGCCCGATGCTGTCGTTGATGGTTTGGATGCGCAATCCCCATTCCTGCTCGCGTCGAATGTAGCCGGCGACTTCTTTGTTCAGCCCGGCACCTTCGTTGAGCAACTGCGCGGTAACGCTCATGGCTTCGGCTATTGCTTTTACACTATCGCCAAAATCCATACCCCCGTCTGCTAAGCCAAAGATGTCTGGAATGAGGTAAGCCAGCGAAGAACTTGCTTTGATTGCGGCCACGCCAATATTGAGGTCAAAGGCGTTAATGCTCAATTCTAATGACCTGCTTTCCTGAGGGAGCAGTACCTGCTCGGCCCATGCAGAGATGGTTTCTAATTCCGTTTGAGCACTTTGCAAAGTATATTGAAGCCCTTGTTGGGAACTGAGCAATTGGTTGACCATATCCGCTTTAGCCAGGAGGGTCATGTTGAGGATGGCGCTTTCCTGGGTTTGGCGCAACTGCGAGAGGGTCTCTCCGTCCTGTTTTTCTAATGCCCCCAGCAATTCATTACCGAAACTCACGACCTGTGCTGCAAAATTCTTGGCAAGCTGGAGGGTTTGCTCAAAGCGATAATAAGGAACGGCAACCGCCCCGGTTGCTCCTGGCCCCGATGCCCCATAAGCACCACCGTCTGCTAAAGTAGCCGGATTGAGCGGAGGGCCGAAAAGCGCCGGTTGTGTGGGTTGCCCCTGCAAATTCAGCCCATGCCGGATTTTGTACAACCGGTTGGCAACAAGCCCCCAAAGCTGCGTGAGCTGGGTGTTTTCCGGAATACAGAAGTAACCGTTGAGGATGCTGGTCACGCCGGTGGGCAGGGTGCCTCCGCCGGGAAGCGCAGTTCCTGCCGCGACCCGGGTCTCCATATCAATGAGGAATTCCGGGATATCGCCTTCGCTGTATTGAGCTGCCATCATGCCATAAGTTGCCTCCGGACGCAGGTCTAATTGGCCGGAAGGTTTTGGAGGCACTCCCAGCAAGCTGTCCGCAACGACATAGAGCATGGTCGCTTCGCTTACCTGTTCCCAGGTGTCGCCCGTAAAAAGCTGATCGCCCCAGCCGATGAGGTTACGGATGTAGGCCATGAAGACATTTTTCTCCCAGGCACCCCAGCGAATGGCCGCCAACGCATCGGGGTCGAAAGGATCGTAGTGGTATACTGCCAATTGGGCGGATGCCTGCGTCAGGGTTTGCGCCAAAGTAGCCGGCGCTGTTTCCAAAAATGGGCGGAAATTCCAATTGGGACTGGCCAAAGCAATGGCCGTTTTGTTCTCATAAAGATTGGCTACCTGATTGGCATTAAGCTCAATAGACCAGATGCTTAATTCGGTGAGCAGCGCATTGTAAACCTGCGCGCTGCCTGATGGTTTCCCTATCGTAAATTGGATCGCAGGAAAATCAATCCCTCTGTTCATGTCCGGACCTTTAAACCATAGCGCTCCGTTTTTGTAGGCGATAAGTGAGCCGTTTGCCGCATTTTTAGTAAATACAAACAGATTCCATGCACCGTTGTAATCATTGATGTTGTCACTTTGGCTGACAGAGTCACAGGCGGGTCCATTTTCATTGTTAACGCCATCGTTTCCTGCTTCCCAATAGCAAGACGTCGGCGGGGCGCTGTCAGCGGTGTTAGTCGTGTACAGCAGGAAAATGTCTATCAATCTGGAGTCTGTATTTGGAACCGGCATGGCACCCTTCGGGGCTGAAAGCAATGAAAAAGAAAGCTGGGAATTTGAAGCCGGGAAATTTCCGTAGAGCCAAAAAGCGATGCTCACCGTATCGCCCTGTGGTACCAGGCTGGGATCCAGGTTTAAATAATTTTTACTGATATCAAGTACCGTCCTATTGTTTCCGTCCACAAAAGTCTGGGTGGTCCATCCGTCGGCATCCGAACCAAAAAGAGCAGGTGTTCCAACCACCGCCCGAAGATTTCCGTCAAGTGGCCAGTAGGCTTTAAGCCCTTTTTGTTGCCATCCCGCAGGGTTGAATACATATTCATACCACTTGCGGGCAGCGCTGAATTGCTGCTGGGTTTGAAGGAGGTTGCCTACATAGAGCGGGATATGGAAGAATAGTTCCCAGAGGTATTCCCGCATAGGGCCGTTGAAGTCGAGAAGGTCTGTTGCCGGAGGGATGACGGCATCCGCATTGGGGTTATAATTTTGGAACGAAGCCTCGCTTGAGTATTGTGTTTTTAATTGGAGCAATCCGGCTGCACCATTTTCTGCGAGTTGTTCCCAAAATGCAGCACAAGATTGGGTATTGAAGCGATGAAATTGATATTTGGGAACTGTCGTGGGGATCATTGTCGAGGCAAAAGAAAGAGAAATTTTCTGCTCGGATGCGGTCATTACAAGGCTGTCTTCGACAAACTTAAAGCCCGTTTCATTATCGGGAATGCATAAGAATACTTCCTTTCCCGTGTCCGCAAAAAACAAGCCGGTACGATTATTTACGGTTGTAACGCTTGCGGTTAAAGCTGCAACTTGATTCAGCAAAATTTGGAAGTTTTTGGCTTCATAAAGTGCATAAATTTCCGGTGGTGTAAGTGCTGCTCCGGTGACCAAAAGATCGGAAATGTACCCGCCAAAATAGCCTTGCCATCCGTAGTTTTCTCCAATCGAAACCTGTGTCGTAGAATAGCTGGGCTGTGATGTGTGGCTGGTAGTTGTATTGATGGCGATACCATTGCGATAAAAGATCACCTTCCCGGTGGACTTATCCCAGGTAAAGGCAACATGATACCATTGGTTCAGGGAAATCGCATTATCCCCGGCGAATGTAAAGGATATCAAGATGTCTTGTAGGATGGCCTTGATCACCCAAGAGCCATTTTCGGAACCTTGATTGAGCAAGAAGGTGATGCCATCGGTCAGACTAGAATTGGAATTGCCAAAAATAACCTGATCTTGGGGATGTTCTCCCCCTGCATTATATTTAGCACTGTAGTCCATACGCACTTGTACCCATGCAGCTACGCTTACTGCGTCTTTGAATTGAAGGTCTTGGTAATTGGCAATTGCTGCCGAACACGAGCCTGCGCCTGGAAAATTGATTACGTTTCGGGTTTGGTTATTCCAATCTGTAGCCGATGTCAAGGCAACTTTACCTTGTCCTCCGTCACGAACGGTGGCGTCGAATTTTCCAAAATAATCCGCAATAACAAAATCGGTGGTTAAAGTATCCATTTTGTAAAATGCCGTCTCAACGTCCCATAACCTGGCCAAAGGATGCTTGATGCCTGTTGGTGCCAAAACGGAATTGCCGCCAAGCACCAATGTGCTTTTTGACGAGTAAGTATCAATGGTAATAAACCCGTCAAGATTGGCACTGTCATCAGGATTGGCATCAAAATCCACCTTCCAGCTATTGCCAGAAGCCGTTAGTACTTGTGCAGGGAATAGGGTAGTGGCTTTGCCATTGCCAATTTTAGCAGCGTGGGCATTGGCGTGCGTGAGCATTTTTTCCCAGATCACGCGATCTGTGCTGGCAACTGTGGAGGAAGTTCCTGTAAGCGCAACGTCAGAACTTCTAATCAAATCGCCGTATCGCACTAAAATTTTAGCCTCTTCTGTGGCGCTTGCGGGCAAAGAGGTCAAACTCACTTTTTTCCAGGCGGGTTCTGTCCAATAAGCATTTTCCAAGTCCCAACCTGCAATTTTTACCGTAGTAGTATCCGGAAGTACAATGGAAGCGTACTCGGAAACACAAATGGGCAGTGTTTGCCCCAGCGTTTGAGGTTGTATCCATGAGCCATCTAATTTTTGAAAGGTAAAATAGATGGTGGCTTCAATGATGCTGACCTTTTCGCCGTTGCTGGTATTATCGGTGGCACTCTTGGTTGCTTGTTGCACCCAAAAGACGTAAAGCCGGTTAAAGGCATAGATACAAGTAGCCGTATCTGCGCCAATTGAGAATCCCAGTTGTTCCCAGGAAGTCCAGGCTGTAGGGGCATCTGACGCAAGGTATCCTTTGCGCAAGTAAAACGTCGGCGGATCCTGCCGACTGCGCCCTAAGGTGTACAATTCCGTAGCGACTTTTCCAGTCGCATCATCCTTCAATTTGCGCGCATAGCTGTCAACCACGACCAGGTTGGCAATATCACTCATGCCTTCAACATACTGCCCCAGCGCCTTTTCAATATTCGCCTCCGTCAACTGTCCTTGGTTAAGCGCATTTACAAAACTCCGGAACAACGGCGTTTGTGCTTTGCGCAAGCTGGGATCGGCATAATTTTCGGGATAAAGATAAATCTCGCGGTTGGCCTGCCATTCCCGGTAGCTGCCCATCCAGGCCCACCAGGCTTTGGGGATGTAGGAAGTCGCATTGGTTTCAAGGCCATTGATGCAGCGGTTGACGTACAGTTGCAAGCCGTCTAATGCCTGTTCAATGCGGCTAATCTGCACATTGCTCGCCATTTTTACATCTACGAGCAGGTATTCGTAGAGGTCTTGCAGGCTGTTCACATCATTTACAACTCCTTTGAGGAAATGGATCAGCAGCGCCGCCAGGATGTCGCGTTCTTTTTCCCAAAGCGGGCCTTGAACTTTCGCAAGGGCAGCTTGCAGTTGATCTTTGGAATATTGCGCCTGAAGGGCATCTGACAAGGAGGCGGAGAGGCCGTTGTAGATGGACCAATTGCTTTGGGATGCGTCGTTTACAGTCGTACTACCGGAAGCTGTCAGGTGGCTGATTTGACCCAAACTTAGCAGGAAACTCGGTTGTACCCCCAGTTTGGAGGCCATATTTAATAAGGTTACCAATAATTGTAATCCCCAAAGGGTAGTGAGACTGGTAGCGGGCACTCCGCTTAGTACGAGCTGAATTTGTTCCGTTGACCAGCCGGTGAGCTGCGCCAAAATACTTAATGCAGCCGTGCTATCTCCATTGGCCGCTGTCGCCACGACCAGCAACCATTGGTCTTTGGCTGCGGGCTTCGACGCCTTGAGCGCTTGTAGGTAGCCCAGACTATGCAGCACTTCGGCTGTGTAAGTATAGCCACGAACAATAGACCCTGATAGACCGAAGGCATCCGGCATACGCAGCACGGCCAGCATATCTGCAACGTCTAAAGCAAATTTTCGAGCCAGCACAGTGTTGAGCATCAAACCCTGCATCAGGGCATCTAAGTCTGCTTTGCCCTCTTCGTCGGCTTGTAGCAACGCGTTGAGGTGGAGGTTTTGCCAAATAGCGGAAGCACCAGCACCGGCCTCTAAATTTCCGTGGTAGCCATTGCCTGACCAGTCGTAGGTGGTGTTACCCGAGCCGGCACTTAAAGGCCACCACGCTTTCAGGCTGTCTTCTTTCGGCGCTACAAGCTCCATGTTGGCGGCTAAGGCGGTAGCAGACAAAGCGGTATTGAAATAACGCACATCGGCAAGGGCACCATTCAGGGCATAAGTTGCCTGGTTGACGTAAATCGCACCAATAATGGTTGCCATATCTGCGACGGGCGCATAACCCGTTACGGCGTGACTGCCTGCATTGACGCCGTTGACATAAATGTTGGCGGTGCTGCCGTCAAAGGTAGCTGCAATATTTTGCCATGTCCCAAAAGGCAGGGCGTTGACAGCTACAAGCTGTAAATAGGCATCGCCAGCTGCGATTTGCAACAACAATTTACCTGCTTCATTGAGTACAAAAGCAAACCCGTAAGCTTTGGGAGTAGAGGCACCCGTTTGGTCGTCACGGCTCACCAATACGCCCTGCCATTGCCCTGTGCTGTTTTGGATGTTTACCCAGGCGGATACGGTAAACTGAGTGGGAGCGAGGTCGGGAATAAAAGGTATTAGTACCCAGGCATTGGCTTGCCCAATGATCAGGTTGCTGCGTTGGCTGGCAGCGCTCAAGGCGTGAATGCCGCGCATGTTTGCAACACTTACGCGCAGGGTTGCTGCTAATTTTTGAAGAGCCAACTCGGCTTGTCGTTCTTTTGCAAGCATTACCTGATCCAGGACAGACTGTACTACCGCAGGCGTCGAGGTGGTATCTAAAGGAATCCTATCCCACAAGCTGCTGACGGATGTACCATTGCGTTGATAAGTACTATGGTCTGTTACAACATTGCCCGTGCCTTCATTCATGGGCCAGAAGCCGATTAATCCATCTGCATCGGGATCAGGTTGGCCAAACATCAGGTTTTGTAAGTCTTTTTGTGTCAAAGGCTTAGACCAAAGGTTCATATCTGCAATATGCCCATTGTAGTTGCCGCCAATGTACGAGATGCCGGTAGCGTTTTGATAAATGCCGGTTTGGTTGCTCGGAAAATCACCGCCTAAGGGATCCCCGTTGATATAGACTGTCCACAAGCCATTGTTGTTAACCCAGGCTGCGTGGGTCCAGGCATTGGCCGGGATGTAGGCGGCCAATTGAGGATCGTAGGCTTGCCAGCGGTGGTTTTGGTCCGCGTAAGCAACCTGGTAGTTGCCCTCATAATCTCCCGGAAGTGTAAATTGGGGGGCTTTATACCCATTACCTGCCTCACCTGTTGCAGGATCGGTATCGGTAGGAGAGCTAAACAAGCCTGCCCATACCCCGCCACCGGGCCAGACGGTGCAGTACATCCAGAAAGCTATGGTAAAGGAATTCTCACGGGCTACATTGGGGTCTGCGGCGAGGTCGAAAGGTAAAGTGATCTGATTATCATCGGAACTCGACGAGCTAAAGGTTAGTACCCGCTGTTCAGGATCCATCAAGCGGTATTTTTGCCGTAAGGCTGGCGATTTGGCCAAAGCACTTGTGATGGTAGTGGCGTCAAGTTTGCGTTGAGACAGCACGAGGCCCCGGTCGTTGATCACATTGCCGGCGATCAGGCAGGCATAAATTTCCAGCGCGTCAATTTTTGTTACGGCATCATTTTCCAGCACCCGGGGCAAGAGCATGACCGCCTGACTTCCGCTTAACAGACTTTTTTCTAATGCCTCTTTTTGTTGTGTGGTCAGGCTTACATTTGCCTGGGGCAGGGGTTTTCCCATCAGCCAGGCATAAGCGGGGACACTCAATTGGCGTTTTTTTAGCCAGGCTATTTCAGCCTCAAGTTGGAGAACCTCACCTACTGTACCAAAACCGGTCATGCCCATCAGGGGCAACAGTTCCAGAAATTGGCCAATTGGAAGCCCCAACCATTGCGGCAATTGGGCTAAACGATACAGCAGGGTCATGTTTTTAACACTCAGGCCGATCGTAGTCGGCGTGAGCGTGATACCTGCGGGGGGGGCAACGGATTCCAACAGTCCGGCACTAAGCAGCGCGGCGCTATTGACCTGCACATAGTCCAAAATAGCCGTCAGATCCGGTTCCGTAATGCTGAGGCTTTGTGACAATGCCAGCCTTAACTGGGAGTCGGCAGCATCAGTGGCGTTTGTGTCGAGAAAAAGGACGGGGTCTGTAAAATAGGGGTTATTGGCATATTGGGGTCGGTACGGCGATGGATGTGCTAAGTTTTCAGGATTGTAAAAGGCCGTTGGATTGTTGAAGGTCTGATCCCAGAAAGAAGTTACAGATTGGCCGCTGCCCTTTCCGTAAGTCTTGAGGTCGTGCCAAAGCCCCGTGAGGGCATCCACCGGCTGGCCGAGCTTTTGGTTTAGTTGAAAGATGCCGCTGAGGGCTTCCATTTCGGCGTCCGTCCAATGGCCAGGTTGCAAGGCTCCTGTCGTTTTGAGTGCCCAGTCGGTGTCCGGATAAGACCAGTTGAGGTGTTTAGCCAGGCGGATCACGGCGTTTAGAGCTGACCATGCGGCGTTGGGCATTGAAGCGTACGTACTGCCATTTAAAACTTGGATGCTGCTTCCAGATGCCGCATTTTCGACGGCGATATAAGCATTGTTCAGGCTGGCATTGAGGTAATATTGTGAAAGAATGGCCGGAATTTGGGCATTGTCCCTTAAGGACAGCAGAGGTCCTGCGACCCAGTTGCTGTTCGTAGCTGTGCCACTCATGACGCCAGGGCTTTTGTAAGGACCATAGTCGTTGATGCGTAATCCCACGCCCTCATTCATTGGCCAGTTTGACATTAACCCATCTGCCATGCTGCGCAACTCCAGATTCATGGTGCGCTGAATATCGGCCTGGCTCCGGGCAACTGACCAGGTGCGCAACTGAGCCATACCTCCTTCATAATTACTGCCTCCACTTGGCTGGTTGCCAATGTGCAAGCTTGTTTGCGTACCCGGGATACTGTGTATTTCGGAGGTCCAGGTATAAATTAGCTGACCATTGATATAAAGGGGCATTTGTCCGGTGCTGCCATCCCAAACAGCAGCGATATGGATCCATTCCATGCTGGTGAAATCAATAGCGAAATTGGGCACTTGGGTGCCATCAGATAAATTAAAATAAAGTTTGGAATTCGTAAAGGTCAGGCTAAAACCAGTTGCCGTGCTCGTTGGGCCGTTTCCGAACAAGGTACAAGCCATTGATGTCGTACCCAGTTTCACCCAACATTCAATGGTTAGAGCCGTAAGGGGAAGCTGGCTGATGGTGTTGCCGCAATTTGCGGGGTTATTGCCATTCCTGAAATAAACTGCCTTCGTAGGATGGTCCATCCCCTGGTACAAAAGCGTTTTTAGTTCTGAACGCGACAATCCTGTTTGTTGCAGGAACGCGGACAGGTCGTTCAGGTCACTTAGATTATCCACACCATAAGCAGTCTCCAAATTGCTAAGCGTACCACCTTTTAGCAGCGTGTAAAGCTCCGGCAACATGTTCAATTGTTCCCTCGCTACGTCGGCCTTCGGGCGATCCAGCGCAGCATATACGTGCTGCAGGCTCAATCCAAAATGCTCCAGATAAGCGCGGATCTCTTCCAGCGGCTTATTATAGGGCAATTGAAAAGGGAAAAAGTTTTCCGCAGCATAGAGCCAGGGGTTTACCCCATTGAGGAAGGGCTGCAACGTGGAAGCCATGATTTCGTTGGCCAACTCCAGATAGGCATACTCCTTGACGGTGTTTTTGCAGTTCAACAGCAAGTTCCAGAGATCCGGCCTGCGGTGCTGGAGTTGTAAGGCCGTCGGGATGGAATTGCTGCTTGCATGGGTAATGTACTCGTCAATGAGCTGCATCAAATCCACAAAATAAGCTGCCGGACTAAAGATGCTCTCGCAGTTGTTGCAAGGGCCCGCGGTGATGGGGTCGAAGAGTTTGCGGTAAGCAGGATCATCGCCGTGGAAGTCAGGCAGGCCAGACGTTCGGGTGTCGAATCGGGCTGCTGAAAGATAAGCCGATGGGATGGCGTGGACGGCGTATTGGGATACGGCTGCGACCGTTTGGGCCGCGGCGCTGTGTAGGTCGGCAGTAAGTTGCGGCGGTCTTTTTAACTGGCGCAGGGCGGTGCCTACCCGCATTCGGAACTGGCCGAGGCTCATGCTTGCAATCTGGTGCGCACTGGTCATGCCCTTGTCCAACAACAACGCGACCACCTCCTCATCAGGGCAAAGCCGCCATAAACGCTGATAAGCTAAGAGCAGCGGCAAAACCGCAGCCGGGTCGAGGCCGTTCCAGTTGAGTTGTTGCATGGCTGCTGCGTCGTGCAGCGGTAAGGTGCCTAGGTTAGTGGCCGGGTTTTGTGCGCGTAATTGATAGAGTTGTTGGATAGGCATAGCTAACTCAATTAAGTTGTTGGAAACTGGAAAAAGGTTCTCAGGTGGTTTGTCATTGATTTTCGCCACTCTGAATCAGTAGGGAATTTATCTTGATGGGCAGCGATATCCACATCAGCGACTTTCTTCTGGACTGTGGTGCCATACCATTCATCTCTGAGAGAAATTTTGTACCTAATATTTTGTGAAATGAGGGTTCCAGGAAGGTTGGTGCTTGTAACTTTAGGATATATCTTCTTTGTGGTACCGGCATACGTATTCACGAGTTCACGCGTCATATCCTCAAAAGCTGCCATTGTGCGATTGGCACCATAAACACCACAAACAAGGTTGTCAGGTGCCGAATCGTGCCCATGCTCGACCGCCTGAATGTGGAGCCATTCTCGCTGTTTATCTTTGCCTACACTTATTATTTTTACAGCTTCTTGATATTTCTTAAGATTACTGGAAGTATGGTTTAGCGGATCGTCCATCCCAAGCTTGCTCCATTCCGCATCTCGTTCATTTTTCTGATCGGCTAATTCCGGATCATGCTCAATTGCGTATAGTTTCGCGCTCAATGAAGATGTTGTAGCGCCATATCTATTATATTCAAATTCAGTCATTTGAGAACTAAAATGCTTGGCCATAACTTGTCCGGGAGGAGTTCTCTTTACAATTCCCTCTACAGGCTTTTGGCTGCTTGCTTTTGAAGAAAAATACTCGGTGTTGTCGGAATTGATGGAATCTTTTAAGGCTCTAAATAATACATTACCCTCAACATGGATCTTCTTTTTCAATCGCTTGATAGGTTTTTTGAATTTATGTCGCTGAATTTTTAAGTCCATCACTTTTTGGACGCCAAATGAAATGATGCCACTTTGATGGACCGACAAATTTTTTAAGAAGTCGTTGATACCAAACTCTGTAGTGCCTATCATGCCTTTTAGATCATATTTCTTTGTGATTACACCCGAGGCTTTGTCCCCAACCCGCCCATCCACATCCACCCCCGTCGCCGGATTCCCCCCACAAAACGCATACAGATTCATCCCATCCACTGTTCCCCCAGGGTCAGGGTTCATCCATCGGCATAGCCAGGATGGGTAGTAGCGGAAGCCATAGTAAATCAAGCCGGTAGCAGAATCGCGTTCCTTACCGCTGTAGCCGTAGTCTTGTGTCCACTGGTCCAGATTTTTGTCTGCTGCGCGGAAAGCCGTACTTCCGTAGGGCAGGTAGCCCTCATAGCTGCGCAATTCGCCTTCGGTTCCCAACTCCAGGTTGGCAGAGCCTTGCGCATCCGCAAGGGTATAGCGGGTGAGGGTCTTGCCTGCCTGCTCCACCTCGCGGGCGAGTTCATCTACTTCCCAGGTGTCAATGGTGGCGAAAGCACTGCCGCCGTCCATGAGCCGCACCGTTTTGCGATGGAGCAGCACGGTTTCTCCTTTTTCGGTTCGGTGCAGGATGCGTTTTTCCTCATAATTGTTGAAATAGCGCTTTTCTTCCACTTCCCAAACGCTGCCCCCGTGTTGCATCCGTTCCCAGACTTTGCGCACCCGCGCCCCGTCGCTGTCGTAAGTGTAATATTCGGCATCGGGGTTCGCTGCCTCGCGTTGCAACACCTGCACTTGTTGGATGAAGTTGCGAAAAGCCCAACCAATATGCGGGTAAAGCCCCATGGTCAGGGAATTGCCGCCCGCATCATAAGAAAAAGTCTGTTTGCCCAACGTGTTCAGTCGGTTGCTGTCTGCTGCGATGCCATAAGTGCGGTGCCACCGTTGGCCGCCCTGCGTATTGTGGCTGAGTTGCGCAAGGTTGCCGCTATTGTCGTATTGGTATTGCTGGGTGTATTGCTGTAATAAATTGCTGCCTTTGGAGGTAGGTGCTTTGAAAGGCACAAAATTTCCATCGCGTTGTTGCGCTGCGGTTACCATTTGTCGCGGCTGGTAGCCACTGTGCAAAGGCCCCGTTGCTGCAATTAATTGATACAAGGGATCATACGTATAATATGACAGTGGGCTTGCGGGTGCCTGAAAAGTAAAAAACTGCTCAAGTGCCAGGTCTTCCTTGCGGGTAATGTTGCCTGATGGGTCGTAAGTATAATTGAGGTCCTGAAGCGCCTTGACACCGGGTTTGCCATTGCCGCTATCTTTTTCTAATCGGGTGCTGTGCATGCGCAACAGGTGCAGGGTGGTGTCTTCGTAGGTGTAGCGTGTTTGCACCCCGTTGGCATAGCGCACTAAGGTACGCGAACCATTGGCATCATATTGAATGTCAACAATATGTGGTTCCATCTTGCCGTCTTTGGGCCTACGCGAGAGTGTGCGCTGGATGCCAATCTCGTCATAACCGACCTGCAACACGGAGCCATCCGGAAGGCTGTTTTCCGTTACCGCGCCATGAGCATTGTAAGCATAGGTCATCGTCCAGGCGGGTTCTTTTTCAATGGCTTGCATGCTGTTTTTATCCCAAGCGACTTCTGTTTTATACCCGGGGCGAATGCGTTGTTCTACCCGGCTTGGACTGCCATAAATGGAATAAGCAGGATAGGTATTCAGACCATCTTCGCCATAGTGTTTGTACACTTTGCCATTCAGATTCCAATGCGCGGCGTCGGCAAGGTGCTCGCCGTAAAGGGTAAGTTCCACTAATTGATCCAGCACTAAACCTCGGCCATCATCGCCCTGTATATGTTTGGAAACTGGGCGTTGCAACTGGTCATACGCTGCCCTTGTCGTGAAACCCCGCGCATCCCAAACATAACAAACCCAGCCATAAATATTGTCTAACGCCAAATGCACGCCTGCATCCGCACTTGCGGTAAGCAGGGCATTGCCTTCCATGGCATAAGTCCACTCAAAATTCGCAGCCTTCTGACCAGATTGGAGATAAGCGTAATACAACCTCGGATCCATCGTAACGAGAGGCCGCCCCTGGAAATCGTTGTAGGAATAGGAAGTAAGGCAACTCTGCATCAGATAGGCGGTGAGTTGTTCTTCGAGTTGATTATAAGGCGATTGCAGCTCAAGCTGGAATCCGGATTGGTAGGGCTGAAATGCAGGCAATATCCAACCATTTGCACTTAAATATCCGGCAGTTACCAAGGCTGTAAAAACGCCGCTCCCTGTTTCGCTTATCGTCTCGGCCATGGCATCCAGGTCATCGGCATTCACCTGCCCAAGGTTGCTGACGATGCTGCGTATGGTATGCCCCATATTGTCCGTGATCACGGTTGCCGGCGTGCCATAATGCGCCGCAGCTTTTTGCAAAGCATCAAGCGAATTGGCAAACCCCGGATCGGTATTGTTGATGTTGGCAAGGTAAAAAGGTGCTTCCTTCACCGTGTCGTTTTGATCCCACGACTGATGCATCCACGGACTGTAAACACTACGCGAAAAAAAGCCTTTCGGCGAATCGGTACGGGTCACACGCCCAAGCGGATCGTAGCGCATGATCGTTGGAGGCACTACGTTTTTGTCTTGCAACAATTGTTCTTGCGGAATATAATCTGCTGTGTTGCTCTTGTAAGGCAGGTACTGCTGGCAGGGCTGGTTTTTGTTGTCACACACCGTGCGGCCCGTCGCGTGCCAATGGCCTATATCTTTGGCTTTGCCCACCAGGGCGCGGCCAAGACTGTCGCTATAAGCTACCACAAGTTGTAAAGGGGCACTCACGCCTGTGGGCAGGGCGTGTACATGGGTTTGCCGTGTAACGCTAATCGCGCAGGCGGGCTGTTTTTCATTGACAAAGGCAAAAAAATCATAATAAAAATAGCTGCTTGCTCCTTGTAAATATTGGGCTGGATTGGCTAAAACGCTGTCTTTGGTGGCGTCGGACTGAATCACATATTGAGAAAGATCAAGATCGCCTACCGGTTTACCGCCTTCGCTGCCAGAAACCGTAGATACAATGGTCTGACCCAACGGGTCGAGCAATACCTGGGTTACGGTGCCATTGGGATCCGTGGATTGCACCGGCCCCATAGCCGTATAGTCATTGATTACCCGGGTGGTCAGGGAAATGCCTCCGTCCAACAAGGTTATCGTCGCTATCGGAAGCAGGCAATAAGGGTCGTATGTTACGGTGCTCAAATGCTCCAGACTACTGCCTGCTGGTACATCTGCGAAGCCGTTGTCGGTTTTTACCGGCAGGTAAAACTGTGTGTATTCAGTAGCATAATACTGAATCAGCCCCCTGTTCCACCAATAGCCATCTGCCAGGAAGTAGCCCGCTTCTTTATTTAGAACGGTATTTAAATTGCCATTAGGGAATTTCGCTCCATACAACTGCTGTGCTTGATCCGCTGCTAATTCCGCCGATTCGCAATGGTGCGTCAAGGCTCGTTTGTGGGCAACACCGCCTGCCTCGACTGCACTTTGGTCGGCGTTCCAATAATACGTGCGGCCCCAACTTTGCAACCGCGCCTGCGACCCGCTGGTAAAAGGTTGATGAGAAGGAATCTGCGCCTGAAGGGCGGCCTCAACCTGGGTGCGCAGGTCATCCACGGTGAAATAGCTGCCATTTGCCGGCGAAAGCCCATTCAATTGGAACCCTCGATCTTCCCACGGCAACCCAATCAGCCGGCAATCGTCAGCAGGGTTTGGCTGATCGTTGAGCAAAACATGGATATAGGAAGATTGCGACAAGGCGACCTGCAAGACCTGCTGTTCCGGATAAACAACTACACCTTCCTGATCGCGCCTGGGATAAGCCACCGAAGCAGAAAGCAAGTCATGGCCGTATTCGTCCACAGCCAGACTCAGGCTATGCGTAATCAGCGGGTCAAGCGGATTGCGGTCATAAGTGTAAGATAAAGATTCTAAAGGATCAACCTGAAAAACAGGATGGCGATTGTGGCCACGTGGCTGAACCATGCGCACGTGCAGCGCAGTTTCACTCACTGTGTAAGGATTTTTCGCCAGCTCGGTGCGGTCTAACCCGTAAAGTTCGGAGCGCAGCACCTGCCCGGCTAAGGCGACGAAAGCTTCCCGGTAAGTGTCTCCGTCTGATAGGATGATTTCCGGCCCCAGCGTAGCGCGCAGATGGGGAAAGGCTTCGTCATCTCCATTCCAGAATTCTTTTTGATATTGTTGGAGGATGAGCGCATTCTCTTCATAAGCACCGGTTTCGAACCACGTTTTAGTATAGGTGGGCCATACGTGCAGGGCTTTGTCTATGGGGGCTACCTCCCAACCAGGGATATCCTCGGCAGGGGTGAATTTTTCGTAATGTTCGGTATCCCAGCTTTCCGTAAATCCAAATCCCCGAAACGCTCTTTCTACCGGGTCGTAATAACCATCGTGGTAAGCGAATCGCTGTACATAACGGGATTTGTTGAAATATTCTCTGATTTCGATCCGCTCCACGACATGCACCGGAAAAAATAACCTTGTGGCCCAGGAGCGGCCATTGCGTTTGTCCTTTAGGTATTGTTGCACGGTGCTGGAATAGTGAAGCCGTGTGCGCAGCCCCATGCCATTATCGGTCAGATCAAGAAGATAGGGTTTGTTCTTTTTACAAAAATCTAAAAAATAGTGCGTTACCTCGGAATGGGTCTTACTAAGAACCATGCAGGTCGTGCCATTGCCCCGCACATCCATAAAGTTTACCTGGCAGAGGTCGTCGTAAAACCGAGGCAATGGCAGGATCGTTGCCGCACTGAATTGATTGCCGCTTTGGTTGAAATAGACCTCAATACGATCAGGGAATACATAGACGAAATCCATCGTACCCGACCCGTCAATATCTGCAAAATGCAGTCTGCTGGCATCAAGCGTTCCGCCAAATTGCGGCGCATTTTCCAAGGCTACTTTGGTGCCGAATTTCCCGTAGCCTAAGTTGGGCCAAACTTCTACACTGCCGGCGCGCACCCGAACCCGGTGTTGCAAGCCATCGCCAAGGATGTCCATAAAGTCCAATACTTCTTCGCGATAATTGGCGGTATAAGCCGGAAAATCGGGCGCGAGTTCTTGCACGTGAGCCGAGCCATAACCATGTTCGCCTTCCGCCGGATAGAACCGCAGATAGGGGGCATCAAAGACTAATAAATCTCCAAGTCCCCGGCCAGTCAGGTCAACAATCTGGTGCGCATCGGTCAATATTTCGGCAGGCATGGAGGAGAAATTGCGCCAGGCTTCAAAGCGCCCTTTGTCGGAGGCAGGGTAATACCCCGATCGTCCGCCCCCCGTCACCACTAAGTCTTTACGCCCGTTCCCGTTCACACTTGCCAGGTTGAGACGTCCGTCTCCCAGTTCCCGGTCAATTGGAAAGTGCATATTGAGGTCTGCCGGAGCATAACGCCCTTCGCCCATTGGGGCAAAATACTGAGTAACCTGGTCATGTGCATACAGCATGCCTGGCAAGCCTTCGCCATGTAAGTCCACCGGCAGGAATCCCTCCTTGCTCAATTCGCCCGGCAACATTTCGCCGCCCTGTACTTCCATAGTTTGCCAAAGCGAAGTTTCCGGGTCAAAAGGTGTATAGCTAAATTGTATCGGAGGAATCGTTTCCGACCAATAACTCCCGGATTCCAGACGATACCCCGTTTCCAGTATGGATTGCATTTGACTGATCCCTGTGCTGGTCAAGGCATAGTCAAATGTCAGGCTATGGGTCAGAAAAGGCTGGCCGTTATTTTGATCGTGGAACTGATGGTACAGCAACACCCGCCGGCAAAGTCGCAGGGTTCTTACTTCGAAGCGGGGATGGTAATTGGAGAAAGGGTCGGGCCTTGCACTCCAGTTTCCCGTCATTTCCGACGGATCGCCTAAGCTAATTTGCCCATAATCAAAGGCCAACTGGAAACTGAAATTGACTTTTTCCTGCCCGTCATCCTGATAAATATAGTTGCCGTATTCGACTAAAATGGGGTATCGCTGTGTGGTATGGTTCCTGCCTGCTTCATGAATGGAGTCAGGGATGTTGACGCCGTCCTCTGCCTTATAGTGATAGCGGATGACGTTCCCGTGGTCGTCGTGGGCCTCGTCAATGAGCCATTGGAAAATGCGGGCGGGGTCAGCAGGATCCACGATACGGGAAGCAGGCGAAAGGCCATAATATTCTACATGATCGGCACTGCTGCGTACCTGCCAGAAGGACTGCCCATCCGCTAAGGAGACCCAATGTTGAATCTCCGAATAGCTGCCCTCTAGCCGTGGCCGGTACTGAGTGACACGGTATACCAATCCCTGGTATTCTTTTTGACAAACCACTGGTTTCAGGTTCTGATCCAGCAGGAGCACCAGTTCCCCTTCGTCTGAGTCAAATGCATCGGTATCGTCGTAATGTGGTAAGTTTTTGCTCGTTTTGCGGGTAATCGAGGAGATGGGTAAGTGAAAACCTAAACCGAAAATGCCATTGCCCGCAGAAGAGGCATATCCAATGGAAAGCGAAGGCGTGAACCCTCTTGCAGTGGCTCCGGGCAAAGCAAGACTAAAGCCTGCCGAACCGCTAAACGCTTGAGGGGCAAAGCTTTCTCCCATGCCTTTTATTGCACCGCCTCCTTTGGGCAAATACACTTGCGGCGCTTCAATTTTAGATTTTGAAGCCATTTTTTTAATCTCTAATGATTAGTAAATTTGTACTTGCCGTGTTTGGTAGTGTATTGTCTTATGGAGCTGTAAAATATTAAATGTTTTTTAAATTGCATATTTTTTTTAAAACATTTCAAAACTTCTATCACCATGAAAAAAATCATCATCCTTACCGGTGCAGGCATCAGCGCCGAAAGCGGCATCAAAACGTTTCGCGATGCTGGCGGACTTTGGGAAGGCCAGAATGTGATGGACGTGGCCAGTCCGGAAGGCTGGAAGCGCAACCCGGAGCTGGTACTGGATTTTTACAACCAACGCCGCAGGCAGTTGAAAGAAGTAGCGCCAAACGCAGCCCACCACGCGCTGGTAGAGCTGGAACAATATTATGAGGTTCACATCGTGACGCAGAATGTGGACGACCTGCACGAGCGCGCCGGGAGCAAAAACATCATTCACCTGCACGGCGAATTGCGAAAGGTACGAAGCCTTCGCAACCCGAAACTCATCTATGAACGGGAAGACGACATCAATTTGGGAGATACCTGCGAATTGGGCAGCCAACTAAGGCCCCACATTGTCTGGTTTGGCGAAGAAGTGCCGATGTTGTATCCGGCTGCGGAACTGACCGGGCAGGCCGACATCGTATTGATTGTCGGAACTTCCATGCAGGTCTATCCCGCAGCCGGATTGGTCGGGTTTGCCCCGCCGGACGCGCAAATTTATTACATTGATCCAAAACCCGCCATCAACTTTGAACTGGAGCGCGCAGGGAATCTGAAAGTTATTCCGGAGCCAGCCACTAAAGGAGTTCGCAAGTTGGTGGATCAATTGCTAAAGGGTTAATCCCGGAAACGCTTAAATAATGTAATCCCGGAAAAATGATACCAGTCCTTTTTGTCGGGGTTGCCCGACAGGCTGACGCCGTCCAAATAATCCGTAAATGGATTGCGCATACCAAACTCTACACCGGCTACCCAATATTCCGAGAGGTCGAATTTGACGCCAATACCAATGGGTGCGCTGATGCGGGTATTAAAATACCGCGCATTTTGATCGCGTTCGATCATAGCGGCAAGTTTGATGTCATCAAAATCAGCCCTTGAAAAATCAGTTTTGGGGTTGGTGAAGGTGAATCCCAAGCCCGCAAAAACGTAGGGGGAAATGAGCTTTTTAAAGCCTGCGCCACGAGAAAGGTAGCGCCATTTACCCAGGGGTTCCCATTCGCCGACTACCGAAATTTCAAAGATAGAAGAACTGAATTGTGCGCCCCGCCTTCTCCTAAATTCATCGTCATAATTGTAGTCGTCGCCCGTGATTTTTCCAAACATCAGGTTCGTGCGAACGGCAAGCGAGTAGGTGAAAACATAACGCCCCATAATGCCACCGCTGAGGTTTCCTTCTTTGAAAAGCGGTATGGTTTCTTCAACTAAGTCTCCCTGATAATTGGAGAGGCCGAGCATGGCACCCAATTCAAACCAGGGCTGGGCGCTCGGAAATAGCGGAAATAAAAAAAACAAAGCGGTGTTGATGTAAAACAACTTCCTCATACTGAATAGGTTTTAGTTAAATTGATAATAAAAAAGGATTATTTAAGAATAAATTCCACTCTTCGGTTTCGTTGCCTTCCCGCTTCTGTTTTATTTGTTCGAATGGGTTTACTTTCTCCGAAACCTTTGAATTTCATCCGTCTGGCATCAATTCCTTTGCTTTTGAGGTAACTATAACAAGCTTTTGCCCTTTTTCCGGAAAGCGAAAGGTTGGCCTTTGCCGCACCCTGGCTATCGGTATGCCCTTCAATGCGCAGGGTATAATGGCTGTACATTTTAAGAATTTCGACAACCTGATCCAGTTCTGTCAGCGATTCCGCTTTCAATACGGCGCTTGCGGTTTCAAACTGCACGGCCCGCGCTGCCAGGTTCAAAATTTTTCGAACCTCCTGAGTCAAAACCGGGCATCCTTTATCCGATGCTTTTCCCGGCGAATCCGGACAGAGGTCTTTGTGATCCGGCAAACCATCTCCATCTTTGTCCGGACATCCCCTGAATGCTGCCAAACCGGCGAGTTCCGGGCATTCGTCTGCTTCGTCTGCCAGGCCGTCTTTGTCCTTATCTTTAAAAGGACACCCCTGAAGAGAATCCAGTCCGGCCATTTGCGGACAAGCGTCTTCTTCATCCCGTATTCCGTCTCCATCACTGTCTACGAAAGGGCATCCTTTAAGTTGCACAATTCCGAAAGTATCAGGACAATTATCTTCTTCATCCCGTATTCCGTCTCCATCACTGTCTACGAAAGGGCATCCTTTAAGTTGCACAATTCCGAAAGTATCAGGACAATTATCTTCTTCATCCCGTATTCCGTCTCCATCACTGTCTACGAAAGGGCATCCTTTAAGTTGCACAATTCCGAAAGTATCAGGACAATTATCTTCGTGATCGGCAATGCCATCGCTATCTCTGTCGGGGCAGCCTTCCAGTTTTCTAAGGCCGGCAAGTTCCGGGCAGCGGTCTTTTTTATTGGCGATGCTGTCGCCATCGGTATCCGGACAGCCCAGCGTGATTAACGTGCCAATTTCCCCGGGACACTCGTCTTCCTTGTCGGCTACGCCATCCTGATCCGAATCCGGGCAGCCTCCCAGGTCGCGCAACCCCGCTTGTTCCGGGCAACTGTCTTCGAGGTCTTCTATGCCGTCGCCATCCATATCCGGGCAACCTTTGGCCGAAGCAACGCCCGCCAAACGCGGGCAGGCATCCTCCTGATCTACAATGCCGTCCTGGTCATAGTCCCTGTTTTTAAACCGCTTGGAAAGACTCAGTCCTCCAAAAACATACCAGTCATTTTTTTTCGGGTTCCCGGAAAAACTGACACCGTCTAAAAAATCTGTTTGCGTTTTCCTTAAGCCAACCTCAATGCCGATAGAACTGCTTTTTCCTATGTCTATTTTAAGACCGCCCCCTACCGGAAAACTCAGCGCTTGCAGAGGGGTAGCTGTTTCGGCATCTTTTTGGATGGCCTCAAAAAGACCTGTCCGCGGCGCATCTGAATAATCTATGACCCGGTCTGACCAAATCCAGCCAACCCCTGCGAACAAATAAGGCGAAACAATACGCCGTAGCCCGCCCTGTGCAGGGTATCTTTTTTTGCCCCAGGGTTCCCAAACAAGGCTCAATGCGCCTTCAGCTACCTGGGTTCGGAATTTGAGGTTTCGGTTTTCTACAAAAATCGGGTCATTTTTAAAATTGGCGTCGCTGCCACTGATATTGGCAAAAGACGCCCCCATTCTAAACGACCAGCGATAGCCGGGGTAATAGCTTACAAAACCTCCTCCCGCGAGATTTGTTTCAGCCAAAACAGGATAGTTGTGTTCTACCAGATCCCCCAGGTAATTGGCCCCGCCTGCCCAGCACCCCAAATCCCATTTCATCTGCGCTTTTGCGCTAATGCACAGCAAAAGCAACAGGCTTGTGTAGTTCAAAGCTCTCATCAATTCAATAGTGTTTACATAATCAGCAATTTCCCATAGGCATAGCAACGCAAGGCTATGTGTGCATGCCGGTAAGTTTTCTCACAGAGATGGAAGTGTATATAAAATATAGGGCACCGCTGTATCGAAAGTGACAAATAGCCTCAATGTCATCATCCGATGCGCTAAACTATGGAAAAATCAACACACTAATAGCAGTCGGGCGAAAGAATCTGACCCGGATGCATCTTGCCTTTGTGTGTGTAGGGTAGGCGAAGGGGTACAAAAAAGGCGGGCCGCCAATGGCAGACCCGCCTGTTAATAATATCAGTAAGTACTCGGATACAAGTGTAATCAGCTGCCGCAGGCGATGCAATCCGGATCATCCAGATTGCAAACAGCGCCTTCCTGATCGGCCTCTGCCACGGTAGATGTAGCGGCAACACTAACGGCCTTATTGGCCAGCGTAATGGCTTTTTGCTGCTCCAATTGTTTCTGATCTACCGTAAATTTGATGGGATCGGTCGCTGCTTTGGAACGCAGGTAATACATGCCCGTTTTTAGCCCTTTTTGCCATGCGTAGAAGTGCATAGATGACAGCTTGCCATAATTCGGGTTTTCCACAAAAAGGTTCATGCTCTGGCTTTGGCAAATGAACGCCCCCCGATCAGCCGCCATGTCAATGATGGCTTTTTGGCTCAGCTCCCAAACCGTTTTGTACAAGTCTTTCAGCTCCTGCGGCAGATCCGGAATATTTTGAACAGAACCGTTGGCCGCCAACACTTTATGCTTCATTTCGTCACTCCACAACCCCAGTCCGATCAGGTCTTTGAGGAGGTGTTTGTTCACCACGATGTATTCGCCCGACAAAGTGCGGCGGGTATAAATATTGGACGTATAAGGCTCGAAACATTCGTTGTTGCCCAGCACCTGAGAAGTGGATGCCGTCGGCATCGGTGCCAGCAGCAGGCTGTTGCGGATGCCGTGTTTTTGAATGCGCGCTTTCAGCCCGGCCCAATCCCAGCGGTCACCCGGCTGAACGCCCCACATGTCGAATTGCAGTTCGCCCTGGCTTGCAGGCGAACCTTCGTAGCTTTCGTAAGCGCCGTTTTGTTCAGCTAATGCACAGGATTCTTCTAATGCAGCGTAATAAATCGTTTCAAAAATATCTTTATTCAATTGCCGGGCTTCGGGACCGTCAAAGGTGTGGCGCATCATGATAAACGCATCGGCCAACCCTTGTACGCCAATGCCGATGGGGCGGTGGCGCATGTTGGAGTTGCGCGCTTCGGGGATGGGGTAATAATTGATGTCAATGACCTTGTTCAGGTTGCGGGTGACGACCCGTGTGATTTCCCGGAGGTACTCGAAGTCGTAAGTCCGGTCTTCCCGCACAAATTTCCCCAGTGAAATGGACGCTAAATTGCAGACCGCCACTTCGTCCGGAGAGGTATATTCCATGATTTCCGTGCAAAGGTTGCTGGAACGGATCGTGCCTAAGTTTTTCTGGTTCGACTTCCGGTTGGCGTGGTCTTTGTACAAGATATACGGCGTTCCGGTTTCGATTTGGGATTCCAGAATGGCGAACCACAACTCCTGGGCGCGTACTACTTTGCGGGCGCGGCCTTCTTTTTCGTAGCGGTGGTACAGCGCTTCAAACTCGCCGCCGTAGCAATCGTACAACCCCGGCGCTTCGTTCGGGCAGAACAGCGACCACTCGGCGTCGTTCTTCACGCGCTCCATGAACAAATCGGGAATCCAGGCTGCAAAGAACAAATCGCGCGCACGCAGTTCTTCCTTGCCGTGGTTCTTTTTCAGTTCCAGAAAGTCGTAAATATCGGCATGCCAGGGTTCTAAATAGATGGCAAATGCGCCTTTCCGTTTGCCGCCGCCCTGATCCACATAGCGGGCAGTGTCGTTGAACACGCGCAACATCGGAATGATGCCGTTGGAGGTGCCGCCAGTGCCTTTGATATAACTGCCTGTGGCGCGGATGTTGTGGATGCTGAGGCCGATGCCACCGGCAGATTGCGAAATTTTTGCGCAACGCGTCAGCGTTTCAAAAATACCGCCGATGCTGTCGTCGGTCATGCTGAGCAGGAAGCAGGACGACAGTTGTGGTTTGGGCGTACCGGCATTGAACAACGTCGGCGTAGCGTGGATGAACCACTTTTCCGACATCAGGTTATAGGTCTCGATGGCGGAGGCAATGTCTTCGCCGTGGATGCCAACTGCAACGCGCATAAACAGGTGCTGCGGGCGTTCCACCACCTTGCCTTCCATGCGCATGAGGTAGGAACGCTCCAGTGTTTTGAATCCAAAATAATCGAAGTCAAAATCACGGTCGTAGATGACAGCGCTGTCCAACTGCTCCTTGTGTTTCATCACGATCTGGTAGGTCTCATCGCCAATCAGTCCGGCATTTTCGCCGGTTTTAGGGTCTACATATTTGTGGAGTGCCTGGATGACTTTGTGGAAAGACTTTTCCGTTTCTTTATGCAGGTTGCTCACCGCCACCCGGGCAGCCAGCAAGGCATAATCAGGGTGGATGGTGGCCATGGTTGCCGCCGTTTCCGCAGCTAAGTTGTCCAATTCAACGGTGGTGACGCCGTCGTAAAGGCCCATGATGACCTTTTTGGAAATGTCTATAAAGTTGACGTAGCTGGAATCCAACCCATAAGACAGCTTGCGGAGCCGTGCGGTGATTTTGTCGAAGGACACCTCTTCGCGGTGGCCTGAGCGTTTGATTACTTGCATCATGATGACTTATTCAGTGTGTTGCACAATTATGAATTAAGGTATGGTAAGCGTAATAAAGGGCTTGCCAATTCCTATTTTTTTTATTATTTCATTAACTTTTGTCGCTTCATGAGCAATTGACTGATTGCCAATAGCATTCCCCATCCAGTCTGTTAGGTTCGACCCGCCTATTCAGAACAAGGCAGTATGAAGATTGTCGTAAACATCTTGAACTTTAGTCAACTCAGTTACAATCTGGCTTCTAATATTCCTTACCCCTTTTCTCTTCAAGGACTCTTCTGCACTTTGAACTTGCTTGCGTGTAGTAAACCGATTCCCTAATTTGGGATTAGACATAAAGCCCTCTTTTTGATTCAAAATCCAGTCATTATCTTGAAAATGATTGGATAACACTTTATTCAGGCTGTTTCTTAAGGATACCTCAAAGATGGATAGCATTGAATAAAAATTAATAGAGATCAATAAGTTATAATTATAAAGTTTAGAAGCTAAATCATAGTCGTCTCCACATGCACTAAGATATTTTTCGAAGCGTGGAGTAGAGACGAATTCATTGATGATTTCTTTTTTAGTCATTGAAAGAATTTATTCCGTGTAAAGGGGGTTAATAAAGAAGCAGTTGCTGTTTGTGATTTTTCCATGATGATAAGATTTAAAGGTTAAAAGTAATAGGAGGTAATAAATAAGTAGTTATTGTTTGTAGGATTGAGAAATTTAGATTATTTTTATAGCGTAACACTTGGTAAAGCCTCTTGCCATGCAACGTAACCAAGTTGAGCAAGAATGATTACGGGAGTTGGGAAACCTTCTCCCGTTTTCTTTTACCCAATTTTGAAAAGCTGGCGGAGACTCCTCAAAGCCTCCGCACTCAGAAACTCTGTTATCAGTAAGTTGCATTAAAAATCTGCATCCGTCGTAAACACTTGCTCCGCCCGTGTCGTCATCACACCCGACTTCTGGTAATCGCCGACGCGTTTTTCGAAGAAGTTAGTTTTGCCTTGCATAGAGATCATGTCCATCCAGGGGAACGGGTTTTCCACTTTGTACACTTTCGGTTGTTTCAGTTCCATGAGCAGGCGGTCGGCTACGAACTCGATGTATTGGCACATCAGGTCGGCGTTCATGCCGATGAGTTTGACCGGGATGGCGTCAGAAACGAAATCTTTCTCAATGGTCACCGCGTCGGTGATAATTTTACGCACCGTTTCCGGCGATAACTTATTTACAATGTGGTCGTTGTAGAGCAGGCAGGCGAAATCGCAGTGCATGCCTTCGTCGCGGGAAATTAGTTCGTTGGAGAAAGAAAGCCCCGGCATCAGTCCCCGTTTTTTGAGCCAGAAAATGGAACAGAACGAGCCGGAAAAGAAAATGCCTTCCACCGCAGCAAAAGCGATGAGCCGTTCTGCGAAACTGCTGTTTTTGATCCAACGCAGCGCCCATTCCGCTTTTTTCTTCACACAATCCAGCGTATCAATGGCGTGAAAAAGGTAATCTTTTTCTTTGTTATCTTTAATATAGGTGTCTATCAGCAGCGAATAGGTTTCGGAATGGATGTTCTCCATCATGATCTGAAAACCGTAGAAGAACTTGGCTTCGGTGTACTGCACTTCGGAGACGAAGTTTTCTGCTAAGTTTTCATTGACAATCCCGTCGCTGGCTGCGAAAAAAGCCAGAACATGCTTGATGAAATGGCGCTCGTCGTCGTTCAGGCGTTCGGTCCAGTCAATTTGATCGCTGCTCAGGTCAATCTCTTCCGCTGTCCAGAAGCTGGCTTGTGATTTTTTGTAAAAAGCCCAAATGTCGCTGTGCTCAATAGGGAAAAGGACGAAGCGGTTCGGATTCTCCTTTAAAATTGGCTCAATAGGCGCGTGCTGTGTCATTTGATTACTAAATTTAATAGACAAAAAATTATAGCCCTACCTCTCGGTAGTTTAATGTGTTTGTTCTCTGAACCTGGCACCTGCTGTTTATTTCAGGAACGACATATCCTGTGTGGGAGTAAAGACTAAGTTGCCCGGGCTGTTCCGATATCCGCGCGGAAGTTCGTAACAAACCTTATGGGTGTTGCGCTCACGAAAATAGGGCAGAAAGATAAGTTTCCGCTTAGTTAATTTTCCACAGAATGTGGATAACTAATCTTATTTATTGAAAATCAATTAGTTGTTTTGTTGGTTTTGTTTTCCACATTGTGGATAACTCATTGTGGAAAATTTTCAGTAGTGTTATCAAATAAGTGACGAGTGAAGAAAAAACTTAAGAATAACTGCCTGATTGGTAATCATTCGACCAGAAAAGCGACTGTTTTTTATCAATTTTCGGTTGACGATGGGCAAACAGGGCGACCGCAAAGGTCGCGCCTACGACGGGGTATGTTTTTTATCCGCCATAATATTGTCCAGCTTCCAGGTAATATGGTGTGAAAAAGGCGCCGCCCTTACTTCACAATCCATTTTTTGGCAAATGCTACAGGACACGGGCGGTTCACAGGGATCTACGTGAACGAACAACTCAACCGGTAATTCATTTTTCTCCACCACGAGGTTTTCAAAAGCTTTGACTTCCCCGTGCGAGTCGCGGGTGCTGAAATACCAGGGCACGGTGATGTGGCAATCAATGTGCAGGGTAGCCCCATATTTGATGACACGGAAATTGTGAACGTCTATCCAGGTAGGGCGGCGGTGTTCATCCAATACCTGCACCATTTGCTCAATCAGGTGATAATCTGCTTCGTCCATGATGCCGGCAACAGATTTTCGCATCAACTGAAAGCCAGTGAAAAGAATAACCAGGCCAAAAATGGCCGCAACAACGCTGTCCAAAACGGGTATTTGGGTGAAGGTCACAATCAGGAGTCCAATCACCAATCCTAAGGAAGACCAGGCATCCGATTTGAGGTGTTTGCCGCTGGCTATAAGCGTCATGGAGCTGGCTAAGCGACCCCGGCGTTCCAGGAGGCGCCCCATCACATAATTGACCGCGCCGCTGAACACCGTCAGGTAAACGCCAATATCCAAATGCTGAATGCTTTGAGGATAAACGATGTTGTAACCTGCTTTGATGACGATACCAATGCCCGCGAGAAAAATCAGCCCCCCCTCGAATCCGGCAGAAAGGAATTCGATTTTGCCATGGCCGTAAGGATGGTTGCTGTCCCTGGGTTTCGCGGCTAAGCCAAGGCTGTAAAATGCAAATACTCCGGCAGTAATATTGATGATACTTTCAGACGCATCGGAGAGGACGGCATTGGAGTTCGTCAGCCACCAGGCAATAAACTTGACGGCCATCAGCAACGTGCCGATGCATAAGGTGACCAATTGTAATGACCGGTGAGACATGCGGTGAATTTACTACAAAGCAAGTGGAAAAATTCCGATTCAGCACGGTATTTTTCCCGCTCAACTGCTTTTCTACTGGTTTCTTCCGCTTTTCAGTGTAATCTTGCTGAGTAAGTTGTTTCGGAATATGACAGCATCGCATAGAACAAGTACTTCAAATCAAAATTCAAACTAAAGTATGATCCGTTTTCTGACCATTGCCTTTTTTTGCCTCGTTCAGTTTTCAATTGCTGCCCAGCAGCGCTATAAGTTATCGGAAGGCACGATTTTTTTCAAATCGGACGCCCCTTTAGAATTGATCGAAGCACAATCGCGGGAAATTAAAGGCATCATTGACATAGAAAGCCGCACCTTTGCATTCAGCATCCCGATGAACTCTTTTCAGGGGTTCAACAGCGCTTTGCAACGCGAGCACTTCAACGAAAACTATCTGGAAAGCGTCAGATTTCCAAATGCCACTTTTTCCGGCAAGATCATTGAGCAGTGCGATTTCACCAAAGATGGAGAATACATTGTGCGCGCCAAAGGCAAATTAGCCATCCATGGCATCGAACAGGAGCGCATCATTAAAAGCACGGTTAAAGTAAGCGACGGGAAAATCAATATCTCCTCCAAATTTACGGTTTTGCTGAAGGAACACGATATTGACATTCCAAGAATTGTTTTCCAAAAGGTTGCAGAAGAGATCGAAGTGAAAATATCCGCTACGTTGACCAAAGCATAAACAGGAATTGATGAAACCTCGCATGAATTATCTGATCCAGCTTTTTGCGCTCCTTTCGGGGGCGTTGCAAACGGTGGGGGCGCAGGAGCCGTTTTTTCGGCGGCATCTGCTTGGCGAGGCTTTGGAGGGTGCAAAAATAACGCTGGTTTATGAGTCAGGCGACGGGTTTTTGTGGTTTGGATCCAACCGCGGACTGTTGCAATACGATGGCATCGAATTTACAGCATTCCAAGCGCCCGATTTGCCGGTTAACAACCAGCAGGTTGCGGCAATTTTTTACGATAGTCATCAACGGCTCTGGGTTGGGTACGAAGACGGTTCGATATTTTTCATGAACAACTACCGGCGATTACAGCGCTGGCAACCGGAAGAAGGCCACCCGGCAAGCCCCATCAAAGGCATTGCCGAAGACCGCAACGGGGTGTTGTGGATCGCCACCTATGGAGAAGGCATCTATTACCTTTACAACAACCGCCTCTACAATATTGATACGGATGATGGGTTAGCCAGCAATGACATCTACGTGTTGTCGCCCGACAAGCAAGGGCGAATGTGGCTGGGAACCGACAATGGCATCAGTATATGCACCCTCAACCAGGGCAAAAAACAGGTGGAAAATATTTCCAAAGCCGACGGACTGCCCGATGAAATTGTGCGGGATATTGTCCACGATGCCGTCGGAAACTGCTGGATCGGGATGAACGACAATGGTTTTTGTCACTACAATACCCAAAAACAAACCTTTTCTTACCCCGCACCGGATTGGAATATCGGGGTGATTAATGGCCTGACACTTTTTGAAAACCGCGACCTGTGGATTGCTACCGAAGGGAATGGCTTGTGGCGCTACTCCTTTGCCGACAAGCGGTTAGAAAAAATTTCAGACAACTGGAAAAAGCTCCGGAACGCTAAAATTTATGACCTGCATCGAGATATTGAAGGCAACTTGTGGGTGCTCAACAATATCGAAGGCGTGTGTTCGGCTAATCGCAGGTTCGAATACCTGACTGCGCCTTTCGACAATATCCAGGCTTTGCTTACAGACCATAATAAGCGGTTATGGGCTGGAACCGAAGGCGGGCTCTATGTGCGCGAAAACCAAGTATCGGCGAAGTTTGTCAGGGTGTCGTCGTTGCCGGAAAAAGCCAATGTCGTTTCCCTTTATGAAGACACTTACCACAATATCTGGATTGGCACTTACGACGAAGGTGCTTATTGTTATAACCCTGTAAGCCACAAAATCCGGCACATCAACGAAAAAGGAGGCTTGACGACCAATAGTGTAATCTCTATTTCGGGCCTCGGGAACCAGCTCTGGCTGGCAACTTTTGGCGGCGTGACGGCCCTGACTTTGCAGGGCAATCCCTTAGAAAATGGCCTTATCGCTTTTCAAAATCTCAATAATGAGAGTGGCCTGGGATCCAATTTTATCTACAAATCCTTTGTAGACAGCAGAGGACGTACCTGGTTCGGCTCCGACGGCAAAGGCATCAGCGTTTTGGAAAACGGCAAAATTACCAACTATACGCATGCCGGGGACATACGGCTGGGCTCGGTATACTCGATTGCAGAAGACGACCGCGGCCATATCTGGATGAGCACGGACAAAGAGGGCATTTTTGAGTTTGACGGAAAAAAATTCATGCGCCTCAGTGTGAAAGAAGGCCTGCGGAAAATGATCATCATGGGATTAGCCTCGAACCAACGGGGGGATTTGCTTTTAACACATGCTGCTGGTGTAGATATCCTGGATCCGGTGACCAAACACCTGATCTATTACGACGACGAAGTCGGGATTTCAAAAGCAGAACCCAATCTAAATGCTTTTTGTACAGATGAGCAACACAATATCTGGATGGGCTTTGGTAATCAAATTATCAAGTATAGCGCCCTCGAAGATACCCTTGCCATACATCCCCGCACCTTGCTGAAAAACGTTTCCATCTTTCTGGAACCGGTAGATTTTGGTGCGGAGCCTCGGTTTTTATACGATCAGAACAACCTTATTTTTGAATATACGGGTTTGTGGTATACCGATCCAGATGCTGTGCGTTACCGCTACAAGCTGGAAGGGCATAACCAGGATTGGATTGAATCCGCCGACCTTCGGGCTGTTTTCCCCAATCTGCCGCCGGGAGATTATACCTTCCTGGTGGCTTCTTCTGAAAATGCCGCTTTTGATGACGAGCCTGTGGTTCAATACGCATTCACCATCCTACAGCCTTTCTGGATGCGCTGGTGGTTTATTTTGCTGGTGATTATCACCGGCTCAGTGCTTGCCCGTTACTTTCTTCAATTACGAGATAAGCGTTTACAACAAGCGGCATTGCTGAAAAAAGAGAAAATTGAAAGCCAGTATGAAGTGTTGAAAAGCCAGATTAATCCGCACTTTTTGTTCAACAGTTTCAATACCCTGATTACCATCATAGAAGAAAACCCGGGGTTAGCCGTGGAATACGTCGAAACCCTGTCCGATTTTTACCGCAGTATTCTGCAATACCGCGAAAAGGAGGTCATACCGCTGGAGGAGGAATTAGAATTGGTACGGAACTATGTTTTTTTGCTAAAGAAACGCTACGGCGATAATTTTAACCTCCGTATTGAATGCGATTCAGGTGCAAAACAGTCCATCCTACTGCCGCCGTTGACCCTGCAAATGCTGGTGGAAAACGCCGTAAAACACAATGTCATCAGCAAAGGTAAAAAATTAGAAGTGGTCATTTCGGTTAGTCCGGATGACCGCTACCTGTTGGTTTCCAATAACCTGCAGCGTAAGATGACCGCAGAAAAATCAACCGGCTTCGGCCTGCAAAGCATTGCCCGGCGCTACGAATTACTCACCGACAGTAAAATTATTATTGAAGAAACAGCGGATGCCTTTCGGGTGCGTATTCCGCTGATAAAAAACGGGAAAGATGAAAGTGTTAATCATAGAAGATGAAGAAGCAGCCGCTCGCCGCCTGCACAAACTAATCCAGGAAATAGACCCCTCAATGGAAATCGTTGCTGAATTAGACAGCATCGAATCCACCCTGACCTGGTTGAATAACCACGGTTTGCCAGATCTGATTTTTTTGGACATTCACTTAGCCGATGGCTCCAGTTTTGAAATTTTCAACCACGTCAAAATCGAAAAGCCGGTCATTTTCACGACTGCTTACGACCAATACGCACTCCAAGCCTTTCAGGTAAATGCCCTCGACTACCTGCTCAAACCAATCAAGCGGCAGGAACTGGAACACGCCATCGAAAAATACCGCAAGTGGCAGGGCGAATGGCGCACCGATTATAAAGAACTCACCAAATTGTTACAAAAAGATATTACTTCAAAGCGCTTCCTCATCAAACTTGGGCAAACTATCCGCGTAGTGGACATGCTGGATGCCGCCTATTTCTACACCGAAAGTAAAATCACGTTTTTAGTCTCCAAAGACGGCAAGCGCTACCCCTTGGATATTTCTTTGGAAAAAGTGGAAGAATTGGCCGACCCGCAAACTTTTTTCCGCATCAACCGCCAGTTCATCGTTAACATCAACGCCATTAAGGAGATGTACGCCTATTCCAAATCGCGTGTGAAATTGGAACTCATTCCCCGCTGTGATTTAGACACGGTAGTGAGCACGGAGCGTTCGCCAGTGTTTAAAAAGTGGCTGACGGGGGAGGAGGGGGCATAAACGTGGTCACCGGCTTTAGCTGGTAGACCCCAATTGGGCTCGTGAATTCCAGCGGAATAGAACACGCAAGGCGGAGCCTGCACGCGAGCGGTCGTTATGGCCTCTGAGGTCTAACGAGCAAGGCAGTTTTTAATGAAGAGCTTGGGATGAGCGGGGGTCAAAGTAGGATACGTAATTTGATTGTGTTATGTAACCCTACTTTAACCTTTAACCCCCGCGATGCGGGACAGGCTTTTCTACTTTAACCTTAACCTTACCCCCTAATTCCCGCCGCCAGCCTCTTTTTTCCCTTCCCCCAAATCCAACTTCTTCCTCGGCAGCAATTCATCGCGCTGCGAAGTATGCCACACAAACGAAGCCATGATCGTGGCCGCCTGCTTCAGGTCGTCGGCAACGAGGTGATCCCAGTTGTCCATATTCGAGTGGTGGGTGCGGGTAGAGTAGGCCACCGGATCCTGAATAAACTGGAAGCCGGGGATCCCCGCCGCATCGAATGCCTGGTGGTCGGTGCCGCCAGTGTTGGAAATCGTGATGGTGGTCGCCTCCAAATCTTTGAACGCATCTAACCAGGGGCGGAAAATGGCTCTGGTCTGTTCGTTGCCCTGGAGGTAAATGCCGCGGATTTTGCCAGTACCGTTGTCTAAATTATAATAAGCGGATATTTTCGATTGTTCCGGTTTCAGGGACTGCACCGTACGGCCTTTTACTTCCGCAAAATGCTGATTGACATAAGCTATGGAACCTAAAAGTCCCTGTTCTTCGCCAGTCCACAACGCAATCCGCAGGGTTCGGCGCGGGCGAACGCCGCTTTCTTTGATCGTTTCCATCAAAATGCGCGCAGTTTCCATCATCACAGCCGAGCCGGCAGCATTGTCGGTGGCTCCGGTGGCGCTTTGCCAGGAATCTAGATGTGCGCCAAACATGACGACTTCGTCTTTAAGGTCGGTGCCTGGAATTTCTGCGATGATGTTGTGCTCCATGCCATCAGGATTAGTGTAAGCCGCAGAAAGATCCATGCTGAGTTTAACGGAAATGCCTGCTTTCAGCAACCGAAAAATGCGGTTGTAGTGTTCGACGGACAAAGTGGCCTGTGGCAGCACCTCTGCGCCTTCATCACGCGCACTGCCTTCTTTCGACCTTGCGCCACTGACGAATACGGTACCAAGGTCGCCTTTAAAGCTGCGATCCAACAGAGCCAGCGGCTTCTCGTCGTAAAGCAGTTCGCGGAGTTTGGTGGTAAAATCGTTGTCGTCGCGGCCAAAATTGCGCATGGTTCGAGGCGTTGGTGCCGGCGCGTTGGCCATTTTAAGCAGGTCTTCAGAATTTAAGCGTTCGGCAGGCGCTTCAAACCACTCCTTCGTGGCCCGGCTGGTGTCGGTGAGCACAAATTTCCCACGCAATTTTCCTTTGTACTGCGCCAATTGCGGCAGGCTGTCTGCGTCCAAATAAATGACTTCACCGGAGACCAAACCTTTGGTGGAAGGCGACCAGGCTTTCGGATAAGCAAGAATGGGGTAATAGTTGGGCGCTACCGCATGCATTTCAAAATGTTTCAGTTCCCAGCCCCGGCCAAACGGCCCCCAGGCTTCGGTATGAACCTGATCCAATCCCCAGGCTTTCAGTTGTTCCTGTGCCCAGTTGGTTGCTTTGTCGAGCATCGGCGATCCGGTCAGGCGGGGGCCATAGACGTCGGTGAGATAAAACGCGGTTTCCATTACCTTGCTTTGTTCCAAACCGTGTTTCCGGATGATTTTATTGATGGCTTCGTCGGGTTTGTCCTGCGCATTCGCAGCAAAAAAGCACCCGACAAGGAGGGCAATCGAAAAGACCGTTTTTTTCATAATTACAGCATTTATTCGTTGAGCTTAAAGGAAAAGGCCAAATGATGGCCTGTGTGGTTGTAAAGTTATTTTTTTTTCAGCCACAGTTGGTATTGCCTTGCTAACTTTGAGCGCAAACACATACCAGACCCACGCTTGCAGGCGTTCGCATGACATGAAAAAAATAGCAACCATACTTACTTTGGCTGCCTTGGCCACGAGCGCTTTTGCGCAGCGATACAATACTGCCTTTGGCGTTCGGCTGGGGACGGATTGGGGCATTACCGTACAACAGCGGGTTGCTGAACGCACGACCCTCGAAGCTATCGTTCAGGCAGGATTCAAGCGCTCGGAAGCGATGGTAACCCTGCTTGGGGAGCAGCATTTTCCTTTCATTGGCCGCAGATTCAATACTTATTTTGGCGCAGGGCCGCATTTTGGCTGGCGCACGGATGACCCCGATAGCCCTGAATTTGGAGAAGATTATAAAAATCCGGTGGGCGTCACTTTTATCGGCGGCATCGAACTAAACCTGTTCCGGCTTAACCTTTCCTGGGACATCAAACCGGCCATCAACCTCGTGGGCGGCGTAAAAAGCGTCTATTTTCAAACCGGTGTTTCCCTGCGTTACATCATTTTTAAATTTGACAAACCCAATCGCCGGAAAGGCATTAATTGGAAGTTTTGGGAGAAGGACTGATTTTTAAGATATTAGACATTAGATCATAGATTTTAGACGGCGGAGTATCGTGATAAAAGTGGTATTGCCGATCATGGTAAAACTATTCCTCTCGATCTGATGTCTACTGTCTTAAGTCTAACATCTGCTATCTAACATCTCATATCTAACATCTAACATCTTAAAAAAATGTCAAGCGCGCTAAAAAATCTTTCTCAATACGATGAATCAACCATGCCTTCCGCAGCAGGTATGCGTTTTGGTATAGTGGTGGCAGAATGGAATGCCCACATTACCCATGCGCTGTATGAAGGCTGCTACGAAACGCTGATTAAACACGGCGCTTTAGAAGCCAATATCCATACGGCACAGGTTCCGGGTTCTTTTGAATTGCCGACTGCTGCCAAGCTTTTAGCCTCCCGCTATTCCCTTGATGCCGTCATCTGTCTGGGGTGCGTCATCGAAGGCGAAACCAAACACAACGAATACATCAATAATGCTGTCGCTTTGGGGCTGACCAACCTCGGCATTGTCTCCGGCATTCCTTTTATTTTTGGTTTGCTTACGCCTAATAACGAAGAGCAAGCCTTAGACCGCGCCGGGGGTAAACACGGCAACAAAGGCGTAGAAGCAGCAGTGACGGCCATCCGCATGGGGGCAATGAAGCAAGAGATGAGCAATTCAAAGTCTAAGATCGGGTATTCCTGAAGAAACAAGGGGCAGAGTGCAAAATGCAAGTGGGCGATACCTGTTCCGCTTCAACAACCACACAAAATTCAAAACCATGATCCTCTCCACCATAGAAACCGGTTATTTCAAATTGGACGGCGGCGCCATGTTTGGCATCGTGCCCAAAAGGCTTTGGAGTAAACTCAATCCGCCGGATGAACAAAACCTCTGCACCTGGTCCATGCGTTGTCTTTTGGTGGAAACCGAAGGCCGGAAAATTTTGATAGACACGGGCATGGGCGACAAACAGGACGCCCGTTTTCGAAGCTATTTTGAACCGCATGGCGACGCTTCGCTCATGGATTCGCTGCGCAAAAAAGGATTGGCACCGGAAGATATTACCGATGTTTTCCTCACCCACCTGCATTTCGACCATTGCGGGGGTGCCGTAAAAATTGACGAAAACGGCAAACTCGTCCCTGCTTTTCCAAATGCAACGTATTGGTCCAACGAACGGCACTACGCGTGGGCGATGCGTCCAAACGCGCGTGAAAAAGCCTCTTTTTTGCAGGAAAACTTCGTGCCGTTGCAGGAAGCCGGCGTCTTGAGGTTTATTCCTGTTTCGGATGCAGATGTCAAGTGGTTGCCGGGCATCGAGCTCCGCTTCGTCTATGGTCACACAGAAGCCATGATGCTGCCCATTCTTAAAGATGCTAAACATACTTACGTTTATTGCGCCGATGTGATCCCTTCTTCCCACCACATTGGCATGCCCTATGTCATGGCTTATGATGTACGCCCGTTGCTGACGCTGGAGGAAAAAGTCTGCATCCTGAATGATGCCGCCGATCAGGGTCATCGGCTCATTTTTGAGCACGATCCGGTAGTTGGGTGCGCCACAGTTGTGCGGGATGAAGCGCAGCATGGCCGGATCGTAATGGGCAAAGCGTTAGATATTTGAAAAATAACTTTAAAAATTATTATAGATTTAATTTCTGTAGTTGAATAAATATTAAAGCGTTGTGATATATTTGTAGGCAATACTAAACAGCTACAACACAACGCTTATGACTGATTCCCAACGTCAGAACCTGCTCTGCCATCTTCAGACAGCCGTGGAGATTGAGTTGAGTACGATTCCTATATACCTGTACACCTATTATTCCGTCAACCGGATACCCAGCCCATGCGATGCGTTAAAAAACGGGCAAGCATTGGCTACTTATGCCAACCGTGCCGGAGGCCTGATCATGAGTGTCGCGGTGGAAGAAATGCTGCACATGTCGCTGGCCTGCAACCTCATGCGGGCACTTGGTGGCTATCCGAAAATCTATGGCAAATCTCCCGGCGCTTACCCCACCAATCTGCCACACCATAAAAAAGGCTTTTCTGTGGGATTGGAAAAGCTTTCTGCGGATCAGTTGGAGAAATTTCTTGGCATCGAAAAACCTGAAAAAAGAGGCGCTAAACCCGAAGGCGACAATTGGGATACCATCGGACAGTTCTACGATTACATCACGGAGTTAATTGAAAAACAAACAACTGATAAGGATTACAAACAGGAAGCTTACCAGTTGGGCGGTGCAAGCAGGTATTATGCGGCCAATAATGTGGATACCGTCTACCCTAAAGACGCTTACTACTTCCAGCAACCGGAAAACCCGCTCAATCCGGCTGCAAGAGGTGCCGATCAGGCCGTGTATCCCAACAATGAAGACAGCGGCGAATTGATGGTTGTTAAAGACAAAAAATCTGCCTTAAAAGCCATTCACACCATTCAGCATCAGGGGGAAGGGTACGCAGATGATCCGAGCCATGAAGCCGATGACCCGGAAAAAGACGAGAATTCCCACTGGTTCAAGTTCAAAGAATTGCATAAAGAGATCAAAAAAATCAAAGCAGATGATCTGAACTGCTTTATCCTTACCTTCCCGGAAAACCCAACGCGAGCCAGCTACCCAAGCCAGTTTTACCCTTTGGTGGACTTGGCCAATGCGGTTTATTCCTATTTGCTTTTGATCACGGAAGTCAGCTTTACTTTAAAAGGGAGCGCACAAAGTACCCTGTTTTACATCGGCATGCACAAGGGGATGATCTTTATTTTGGATAAAATCCTCGGCGCTATGCGCTACCTTTATTTGAATAATAAAGCTGGAGAAGTTTTAGCGCCAACCTTTGAAAATTATCAGTTTACAAGCATCGCTTCTGCAAAACAGGAGCTGGTGGCGTTGGCTAAAACGGTTCCAGCTTCTTTCGGATTAGATGCCAATATTATCCAGCGCATAGAAGTTTTGCCGGATGTGAATGTGGGCGCAGATGGTGTTGTGCGTTTCTAAAATTTTAAATGAATCACGATGAGTTCACAAAATAATATTCCAATAGAATTACACGCCTGCATGGGTCTCAATGCCTGCAAAGGGCACGATCGCCTTGGAGCCAATGAATGTGCGGGAATGGGCACGTGCGCCACTGCTGCGGAACATTCCTGTCATACCCTGAACAACTGCCGCGGACAAGGCGGATGCGGCCTTTATGGCACGGCAGAAGAACAAAATCACCCTGGAGACAATCCCTGTTCCTGGAGAGGATCCTGCGCGGTACCCATCAACGCCGAGCGCTTTTCCACAGACGGCTCCAATCAGGGGAAAAGTGTCTGGCAGCGGGCAAGAGTCGTGTTCGAACAACGGATGAACCGTTCGAGCCGGACATTCGGGCCGTCTCCATCGCCGGTCGGCCCCACAACGGCATGGCTTAAACAGAATTACAATCCGGATTACAACGCTTGCGGTGCCAGCGGCATGAGTGGTGGCGGCAGTTGTATATGAATACCGATCGCAATCATATTGCCCAACTCCAGGCTCAGGTGGCAGCCATGCCAAACCTGGGCCTGGGGCTTGGCCTGCGCCACGTTCATTTTGACTACATCCAGTCAAACTGGCCTGCGGTGGACTGGTTTGAGGTGATTTCAGAAAACTTCATGTTTTCTGCCGGTCGCCCCCGGCACGTCCTGCGCCAGGTAGCCGAGCGTTATCCCGTAGTTATGCACGGCGTTTCGCTTTCCATCGGCAGCACAGCGCCGATAGATTTTGGCTACCTCAAAGCCTTGCATGAGCTGGCAGTTGAAGTTCAACCCCAATGGATCAGCGACCATTTGTGCTGGACGGGGGTGCTGGGTGCCAATACCCACGATTTGTTGCCGTTGCCACTCACAGAAGAAGCTTTTCGCCACGTAGCTGACCGGATTCGGGTGGTGCAGGACTATTTAGAGCGTCCTTTGGTTTTAGAAAATCCGAGTACTTACCTGAGCTTTACCCACGCTACGATCTCCGAGCCTGAATTTTTGTGCGGCTTAGTTGCCGAAACCGGTTGCGGCTTGCTGCTGGACGTCAATAATAGCTATGTGACTTGTTTTAATGCCGGCCTCGATCCGGTGGCCTATATCGAAACCTTGCCACAGGAAAGCATTGTTCAGATGCACTTAGCCGGACACCAGCATTGTGGAACCCACATCATTGACACCCACGACCGGCCTGTGGTTTCTGAAGTTTGGGAGCTTTTTCGTTTAGCGTGGAACAAAACCGGCGGCGTTTCAACCCTGCTGGAATGGGATGGCAATATTCCTTCGTTTGAAGCGTGCTTGGCTGAATTGCACAAAGCCCGGAATTTCATGGGACAAGCAGCAGGAGATGCCAAACCGGCATACGATGCGCCAATCACTTACGATGGTGTAGCAACCCCCATCAGCTTTTTAGTGCCGCAAATCATGGAAGATACCGTTTCCAATTGACTGATATGGATCCAAACAGCAAGCATTTGGCAGAGATACAGGCGTGGATGCAGCAAGCACTGATGTTTCCCGGACAAACCGACTCACAAGAGGGCACGGTTATGCATATTGCTCCTTCGCAATCGCTGTCTGCGGCCCAGCGTTTAGCCATTTACCAGAGGGGGTATTTTGCCAGACTTTTGCAATGCTTGGAAGGACAATACAAAGCATTGTGCCACGCCCTTGGAAAGGAACTTTTCGACGATTTTGCTAAGGAATACCTGCGGCAATCCCCGTCAACTAACCCAACTTTAGCCTTGCTGGGCGCGCGTTTTCCGGATTTCCTGCGCGAGACCCGGCCGGATCAGGAAGCGTCTGAAAAAGAGCCTTGGGTTGAGTTTATGATTGCCCTGGCGCAGTTTGAATGGGATCTTTATTCGATGTTTGACGCACCTGGGCACGAAGGAAAAGCTTATGCCGGCGCATTGGATTTGGAAGAAAATCTCCGGCTCCAACCTTGTTTTTCCATTCACAAATACGATTTCCCGGTGAGCATTTATTATAACGCTGTAGCAAGGGGCAGGGATCCGGACGTACCAGTGCCCCGGGAGCATTTTGTCTCGATTGTCCGAAAAGATTTTCGCACCGCCATTTTTGATTTGTTGCCGCCCCAATACACTTTTCTTCAGGAAATGATGGCCGGTAAAATCGTTAAAGAAGCCCTGGCCTCCACTGCCCTCGCTTACCATAAATCCGAAAAGGAAGCACAGGAAGCATGGGCTGAATGGAAAAAAGCCTGGCTCGAAGCCGGCTTTTTTATCAATATTTGATCAACTTGAAAAGGAGAAGAAAGCCTGCTCCTTGAAGGCCGCCGCCGGCGCAGGCAGAAGCGGACGCCGAACGGGCTGCCGTGCCGGAGCCGCCAGGGCCTACTTTTCCACACAACGGCTACGATAAACACTACCATTGGTCGGTTCTAAAAGGAACAGCAGGTAGTCCTTCGGCATTAAACAGGTTTGCATCGTCGGGATTGTCGGCCCAGGCGTAGCGCACGGCTACCGGGTTTGGCACTTTTTCGCTCCAGACTACCACCTGATCGCCTTCAATCAGGGCTTTTGCCCATACAAATTTCTGGTCGGTACCGGCAATAGCGAACCCGCGAAGGTACCCATAGCGGTCGCCTTTGGCGATCAACCCGCTACCCTGGTTGTTGAATTTCAGGCGCAAAGACGCTGGGCGGCCGCTTCCCTCTTTCGCCTCATCTATTGCGAGGCGCTCGAAAGTAGGTCCGCTATAAACGAGTTCTTTTTCCCCATAAGCAAAGCGGCGAGCGCCGAGCGCCAGGCGGTATCCCACGTCCTGTTTGTTTCGGGGGTGAATATCAGTGGCATCGCCGATGTCAATGATGACGGCCTGAGCTGTATTGGGCAAATTTAAAGCCGCCGATTGCGCCTCGCGAAGGAAGGGCCAGTTTGAGTTTCCCGGCTCTAGTTCGGGGGCGTGATAATTGGCCAATTGCGCAAAAAGGAATGGAAAATCGCCGACATCCCATTGCTTCCTCCATTGTTGAATCATTTTTTGAAACAACGGCTGGTAAGCCACTGCATCTGCAGCGTTGTCGGCATTGCTTTCTCCCTGATACCAGATCGCGCCTTTGATTGGAAACCACTGTATTGGGCGGATCATGGCGTTGTAGAGTTTAGTCGGCAACTGGTTGTCCTGCGTGCCAGGCAAACTGGCCAGAGCTTTTCCTACCTTCATTTTCCAGTCGCCTGACAAATCAATTTTTTCATCTCCACAACTCAAATAAAGCAGCTCCGGCTTTCCGTGGAATCCGCCGCCGTAACCGGTATCTTCCACCCGCACCGTGATGCTGTTTTTTCCAGCGCGCAAAACCCCGGCTGGAGTCTCGTAACTGCGTACTACGTTGTAGCTGTTCCTCAGACCGCCTACCTTGATGCCATTAATCCAGGCTTCGTCGCTGTCGTCAATCATGGCCAAGCCTAATGTAGCCACCTGCGTTGCTTGTGCTTCTGTCAGTACCACTTCTTTCCGGAACCAGACGATGCCATCAAGCATTTCCCAACCCTGGCCTTCCCAAACCCCGGGCAGATGGACGGGTTGCCAGTCGCTATCGTCAAGTTCGATTGCGGCCCACACCGCTTTTCCATTTAGGATGCCCTTGTCCTCTGTCGGGATATTATTGCCGAATTTGCTGCGCATAAATTCATCAATTCGTACTTTTTGAGGAGCCAGCTTCTGTTCCAGGTAGGCTTCAATAGCTTGAGCGTCTTTGAATCCAAGCGTCGCTGCATCCATCCAGGGTTCAATACGGCTGCCGCCCCAGGAACTGTGGATGAGGCCGATGGGGACGCCCGTTTTTTCGCGCAGGTGTTTGGCGAAAAAATAACCGACCGCCGTAAAATCGCCCGCAGTTGCAGGTCCGCATATATTCCAACTACCACTTTTAAGCGTATCCAAAGGCAGCATGGAAGCGGTGTGTTCCACATAAAATTGCCGGATCATCGGGTCGTTGGCCGCTGCAATTTCCGCTTCAGCGTTGTTCGCTTCCCGCAAGGCCCATTCCATATTCGACTGTCCGGAACAAACCCAGACATCGCCGATGAGGATGTTGTCGAGTACTAAGATTTCATTTTTATCGCTGATCCGCATCTGGAAAGGTCCGCCGGCGGCAAGGGGCAGCAGTTTTATTTCCCATTGCCCGTTTTTATCGGCGCGCGTTTCGTAGGAATTTCCGGCAAAAACGATGGAAACCCTGCTTTTTTTTGCCGCCTGGCCACGCAAGGGCAACTGAATTTCACGCTGTAGTATAGCATTATTATCCAATAAACGAGGCAGTTTAATTTGTGCAAACATGGATTCGGCAGGCATTAGCATCATTAACAAAGTGAAGGTAGACAGGAATTTTGACATGGGAATAGATGAATTTTGATGAAATAGCCCGAATGAACAATCTGGCTTTTGCAAGTATAGTAGATTTTTTTTAATACCTGATTCCAATGGGGCGATGTTTTTTGATGTCAATTATTCTGATTTCCAAAACTGGAGACTATTGGCAATTTTACCGTAAATCCTTAGCTTGCGCTTTCCAAAGTTTCCCACTCTTTTTTGAATATGAGATAAACACACAGGGAGAAATTGTTGAAGGTGCGAACCCGACTTTGTCATCGCCAACAAAGATCCCCCGAAAATGACCGCCATGATTAAGGAAAAAGAAATGCATAACCAGCGGCACAGCCTTTTGAGAAGGCGATTGCGAATGCTTTTAACGACCATAAACGTCGTCTCCCTTATTGCCTTGGCCGTCATGATTTGGTTCTATGCCGTAGCAGAAAAAGGAAAACAGGCGGCTCAAAAACAACTGCGCATAGCGGAAGAAACCATCCGGATTGCCGATGAAAGCATAAAAGAAACACTTCGGAAGGACAGTATCGCCCGGCTTGAAAAACAAACCGCAGAAACAGCGTTACAGGAAGCGAAACAAAGAATTGCCGAACTGGAGGCTGAAAAAGCCGAACGGAACCGCATCGAGGTGGAAAAATACATTGCCTCAGCCCGCCGGATGATGCGGGTAGGGGATCGGGATATGGCGCATCAGATTTTATTGGAAGCACAAAAATTGGACAAGGCCAATGCTGATATTATTGCGCTTTTGAAAGAAATCGAATAAAGCTATACCCAAAAGTTGCCTCATTTATGAAAAAGATATGCACCGTTCTGTTTTTGTTGTTCGCTTGTAAACTCCTCGCCCAGGATCCGCGCTTTTGTCGCGAAATGCTGCAAAAAGCCCGGATAAATCTGGCTGCTAAAAAATGGCTTGCTGCCCGGGAATATTGTGAGGCTGCATTGCCCCTGTGTCCGGGAACGACGCAAACGATTGCCAGGCTCCTCGATTCGATCAGCACCGGCATAGACGCAGAAAAAGCCGCTTTTGCCCGAAGCACCCGCGCCGCCGAACTGACTTCAAAAATGACCGATTTGATGGCGCAGCCGAATTATGACCGCACCTTGCTCCTGCGCCTTACCCATGAAGCTTGTCTCGTTACCCTGGGCGAAAGTCCGCTGTACATCAAAAACCGCTTCAACCTATTGAGCGATCCCGCGAATACTTTTGCCACGGCCACTTTTGTCGGGCATGCTGCCGAGGTCTTGTCTGCCGTGTTTTCTCCCGACGGGCAGCGCATCCTGACGGGCAGTAGCGATAAATTGGCCAAACTCTGGGATTTGAATGGCCGCGAAATCCAGTCTTTTATGGGGCACCGCGAAGGCGTCGAATCGGTTGCTTTTTCCCCCGACGGGCAATTTGTGCTAACGGGTAGTTTGGATAAAACGGCCAAACTCTGGGATTTGAACGGCCGCGAAATCCAGTCTTTTATGGGGCACCGCGAAGGCGTTGAATCGGTTGCTTTTTCCCCCGACGGGAAGTTCGTACTGACGGGCGGCTTGGATAAGGTTGCCAAACTCTGGGATTTGAACGGTCAGGAACTTCAGGCATTCAACGGCCATAAAGACGCTGTTCAGGCTGTTGCCTTCGCTCCGAACGGGCAAACCGTACTAACCGGCAGCGAAGACGGAACAGCCAAATTATGGGACTTGAAAGGCCGGGAACTGCAAACGTTTTTGGGACACACCGCCCCTGTCTGGTCGGTTGCTTTTTCCCCCAACGGGCAAAATGTGCTGACCGGCAGTTTGGATAGAACAGCTAAGTTGTGGGAACTAAAAGGAAAGGAAATCCGAACTTTTTTTGCCCATGAAGGGGCCGTTTGGCCTATTTCGGTTGCACCCAACGGAAAATATTTGCTGACCGGCAGTTTTGATGCCAGCGCAAAGCTTTGGGATTTGAACGGTCAGGAACTCCAAGCCTGCATGGGCCACACCAAAGCCGTGAGTTCTGTGGCTTTTTCTCCGGACGGAAAAAGTTTTCTGACCGCCAGTGAAGACGGGGTCGTTAAATTATGGGACATGCGGCGAATCGAGCCGCGATATTTTACCGGGGATACTGAAATCGTCAGATCCGTGGCTTTTTCCCTAGATGGACAACGGGTTTTGACCGGAACCTGGAACGGCGGTGTCAAACTCTGGGATTTGAGCGAACGCGAACTTCAATCGTTTACGGGGCATAAAGAAGTCGTTTCCTCCGTGGTTTTTTCACCCGATGGAAGCCGGATACTCACGGGTAGTTGGGATGGAACGGCAAAACTTTGGGACATCAACGGGCAGGAGCTTCAAACCTTTGCAGGACATGCTTTCGGGGTCACCGCAGTTGCTTTTTCCCCTGACGGCAATTTCGTTTTAACCGGCAGTTTTGACAGAACGGCCAAGCTTTGGGATTTGACCGGCAAAGAACTCCAGACTTTTTCCGGTCACCTATCTAGTATTTGGTCCGTCGCTTTTGCACCCGACGGACAAAGCGTGTTGACCGGCAGTTGGGATTATCTGGCGCGACAATGGGATTTGAACGGGAACACAATTCAAACTTTTCGGGGTCATGAGTCCGGCGTGCTATCTGTTGCTTTTTCCCCCGACGGAAAGCGTGTGGTGACCGGAAGTTGGGATAAAACAGCCAAAATCTGGGATTTGAGGGGCGTCGAAATGGAGCGTTATACAGGATTTACCTCTGCCGTCAGATCCGTGGCTTTTTCTCCGGACGGGTTGACTATTTTAACCGGCTGCGAACATAAAACAGCACATTTATGGTACACCGGCCAACGGAACAATACGCAGGCTGCCTATACCTGGAACCTGCGCGGCACTTGCTATTCGGTGGCTTTTTCACCCGAAGGCGAGCGGGTTTTGCTCGGCTCCGGCCCGTATTTCTTTCCTTATTTTTGCGACATCAGAAACTTGGACAAACCCGGCTACATCGCCTCACTTACCATCCAGCAGCGCATCGAATATGGATTGATGAAGGAAGCCGATTGTTCCGCTTCCATGAATGCAGCCGAATTGGCCGGGTGCGCCAAGTACTTTTTGAAAAAGAACTTCGGGACGTACAAACTTTCGCGCTATGACCCGGATAATATTCGCACCGCCTTGCAATTGGCGACAAAATCAGCTGCATTAGATCCACAGGGGGAAGGCGTTGTAATTGAACGGAATATACGGAGGTTGATGGAGGAGGTAAAGTGATTTGATGATTTGAAAATTTGGTAATTTGAAAATACCGTTCTAATCTTCAAATTTTCAAATCTCTACCACCCATATCTTAATCTTGAATCCGATTTTTTTACTTTTTGGCGTTCCTCTTACCGACAACGCCGTTGCCCAGGCATCCGCCGTAATCGCATTAGGCGCAAGGATGGTCACCAAACGGGGCTGCGTAATGCCCCAGCCCGTTCGCGGGTCTATGATATGGGAGTACCGCATGCCATTGGCAGCCTCGAAGTAGCGATAAGTAGCACCGGAAGTGGTGATGCCGCAATTGGCCAAAAACAAAGTTTCGGTTGTGGAATCTGTAAGGGGGCGCTCGATGGCCCAGCCTTTGTTGCCGGGTGGTGCGTGGCCAAGGACAATGTCTCCGCCAGCATCGGCTAAGGCACTAGAAATCCCCGTGGCCCGCAACAATGCCAAACATTCGTCCGCGGCATAACCCTGTGCGATGCCGCCAAGGTCTAAGCGGGTGCCTTTTAGCTTCAATTGAACACGGCGGTTTTTATACAAGCGAATCGAACGGTAATCTACTGTTTCCAGGGCAGCGACAATCCGTGCCAAATCGGGCGGTTCTTTCAGGTTGCGTGCCCTTCGCCATAGCCTTGTGAGTGCCCCGATGGTCGGGTCAAAAGCGCCATCGCTGGCTTTGGCGTAGGATTTTGACAAACGAAGAATTTCCCAAAGTTCTTTTGAAACGGGTACTTTTTTGCCGATACCGGCCTGGTCACTCAGGCGGCTGAGTTCGCTTTCGGGCAGGTAGTCGGAGAAGATGGCGTTTAGGGTATCTACCCGGGCGAAAATGCGGGCGGCGATGGCTTGAGCGCTTACTGAGTCTTTTTCGGTGTAAAAAACCAGGCGAAAAACTGTACCCATTTGTGGATGGGAAAATTCGTAACGCTGCTGGGCGGGGAGTAAAACCGGGAGTAGGAGGAGAAGGTTAAAGGGGAATTTAGAAAGGTTAAAGGTTAAAGTAGAAAGGTTAAAGATGGTGTACAAATTGTTCGATAATACGTATTCCTGTGAGCAATGGATGCCGTTATACCATTTCATTTCAAGTAATTAACGTAAGAATATGATTTAATTGACTGAAAATGAATAAGTTTGAATACACAGCAAGCTCGTTGCGGATTTGGTGTAGCAAAATTTCCCGCAAAGGTCGCTAAGGTCTCGCAAAACTTGTCCCGCACAACGGGAGGACGCTAAGGATGGCGTCCTGCTTTGCGGACTTAGCGTATCCTTAGCGTCCTTTGCGGGAAACAATCCCTCGCAAAGGTCACTAAGGAAGTGCTTTACATTATTCAAAAATCTAAACTACCTTCGTAATCCCCGGCACAGCGCAGGCGTATAATCCATCCGCTCCGGGCAACAATTTCGGATTCGCATTCCAGTCTAATTTTTCCGGCATCAGGCTGATTTTGGAATTCAGCGCAGCATCCCATTCAATGAGTTGGCCGGAGTAGGTGGCCATGCGGCCCATCATGGCGGTCAGTGTGCTTTTTGCAGCGTTTTCTGCGTCAGCAAATTTGTATTCTGATTTCGCAATGGCCGCGAACAACTCGTCGTGCTCATTCTGATAAGGATCCGGATCACCTTTGTCGTTGTAATTCATCAGGGCATAACCGCTGCGGGTCTGGATGCGGCCCGGCCAGGGAGCTGTGCCGTTGGTGCCGTGAAAAGCTTCCGTCACGGATTCTTTCGTGCCCGGAATCTGGCGGCACTGACTGAACATGCGCGAACCGTCGGCGTATTCAAACTCCACGACGTGGTGGTCGAAAATTTCGCCGTATTCTTTGCCCACGCGTACCTGACGCCCGCCGCTGCCGTACGCGCGGATCGGATAGGCTTGTTTCACCCAATTGGAAACATCAATATTGTGTACGTGCTGCTCTACGATGTGGTCGCCGCACAACCAGTTGAAATAGTACCAGTTGGTCATTTGGTAGGACATTTCGGTGGCGTCTGGTTTGCGCGGATTTACCCATAGCGCGCCCATGTTCCAATACACCCGAGAGGAGACGATGTCGCCAATGACGCCGTTTTGCAGCATGTCCACCCATTGACGATAGACCTTCTGGTAGTGGCGTTGCAGACCAACGACCACGTTCAGTTTTTTTTGCTTTGCCATTTCGGCAGCTTCCAGTACTTTGCGAATGCCGGGTGCATCGGTGGCTACGGGTTTTTCCATAAAAACCTGTTTCCCTTGCGCGACGGCTTCGGCAAAATGATCGGGACGGAAGCCCGGCGGCGTGGCTAAAATCACCACATCAGCGTGCGCAATGGCTTTTTTGTATGCATCGAAACCCACGTATTTGCGTTCTTCCGGCACGTCTACCCGGCTTTTTACGTTGCCTTCCACACCGATCACTTCGGCGAGGTCGTCGGCAGTAATGCTTTTGTAAGCATCGTCGAGGCGGTGGCGGAAAGCGTCGGCCATTGCAACGAGTTTTACGTTTTGTTTCGTCAAGAGGGCTTGTACGGCGGCACCGGTTCCGCGTCCGCCGCAGCCGACCAACGCCACTTTGATGGCGTCGTCCGTAAAGCTGTTGGCCGCCTGCGCTAAGGAAAGTCCCCCGAGCATCATTCCACCGGTTACCGCAGTGGACGTTTTGATGAAATCGCGTCTGGTTGTTTTACTCATTTTAAGTGAAGGTTGAAGGTTGCATGATAAGGTTAAAGTAGAAAAGCCTGTCCCGCACAGCGGGGGTTAACCCTTGGGCTTGTATCCGTCCATCGTCAATCCTTAATGACCCGCTCAAAAAACCGATCCCTTTCGGCTTTGGAAACCTTTTTCATTTCCCGTACAATTCGAAAGCCGACAAATGGCGACTCTGGATTCCACCACTTGCTTTTGGGAATTTGGGGGTCGCGAGCCTGCCATTTCGGGTCGCTTTTCCTGCGGGCTGCGCTGCGCAGGGCTGGGGCATCGTCTTCAAAACTACCGCCTTTCAGAGCGCGCGCGTGTTTTTTGGTGGGTAAAATCAATGGGTTGACCGATGCTGTATCTAAGCGTTGAAAATAGTCCTCCACATAAAAATCCAGGCACCATTCCATTACGTTGCCGTGCATATCGTACAAACCCCAGGGATTGGGCTTTTTCGTGCCGGTTTTTTGATAAGAACCGCTGCTGTTGTCAAAAAACCAGGCAAATTCGGACGCTTTGGAGGCGTCTTCGCCCCAGGAGTACGCGGAATTCGTGCCGGCGCGGCAGGCGTATTCCCATTCTGCTTCCGTTGGCAGGCGGTAAAAATCGCCCGTTTTGTCAGACAACCACTGGCAATAGCGGAGGGCGGACTGCTGGGTCATGGTTGTTGCTGGAAAACCATCGGCTTTTCCCCGGCCGTACGTAAAATCGTAGTAGGGAGGGGAAGGGCGCGCTACGGCATCGGCTTTAAAATCCGGTGTAGCAGCAACATCGGAGTCGTATTCTTTGAACTGAAAACAAAAGAACTCATCGAAAGTCACCTCGTGTACGCCAATCCAGAAGCTATTGACTTCAACCTTATGCTGTCCTTCATTGACGGCCCGTCCAGGTTCTGTACCCGGACTGCCCATCTCGAAGGTTCCGCCAGGCAGCAGGGCCATCCGGAAGGATTGTTTTGTTCCTGGAATGGCAATGGTTTCAACGGTTGGCGCAGCAGATTGCGCACAAATTCCAGTTGAAAGCAAAAGCAAAGCAACAATAAACGAGTGGTTCATCTTAGCGTCAGGAATAAATTAAACTTGTTGCGCCCGCGATGATACCGTCGCAACAAGTCTATTAATCAAAGTGGCAGAAAGATAATCAGTTTGCCCGAAATCGGTCAAAAAGCAGCCTGCTTTCTGCGCAATTTTGCCCGTTCAGTGGCAATTGTCCGAATGACCAGCATGGCAATAATGACCAATCCGCCCATAATGGCTAAGTTGGCCGGGCACTCTTTATAGCCAATGAATACCCAGACCGGGTTCAGAATGGGTTCCAGCATGGCGATCAAGGCGCTTTCCACCGCTAAGGTGCGTTTTAGGCCATAAGTAAATACTCCACAAAATCGCGGCCACCATTACCGCAAGAATGCCCGCCTGGTGGGAAGAAAGTTGTTTCAAAAAAGTCATGATGACAAGGAATCGGGTTTTGTAAATTGTTTCCGGCGCAGCGCCCGCATGTCGGCGATGTATTTTTTAGCAAGCGGAATCACCTGTACGCGGCTGCTGCTGGTGTCGTCTGTCCATGTTACGGGTAATTCAAATATTTTCAGACCTTTCCACTCAGAAACGACCAAGAGTTCTGTGGAAAAAAACCAGCCGTCGTTTTGGGCACCACCCTGGTAGATCCCCTCGTATAAGCTGCGTTTCAGGAATTTAAAACCACACATACCGTCTGAAAATCGGATACCGAGGTAGATTTTTAGCAACAAGTTGAAAACCCTGGATGCGATTTCCCGTTTCAGGGTTCTTCCGATGACTTTTGAACGCCAGTGCAGGCGGGTGGCATAAACGATGTCGTAGTTTTTGTGCGCGATGGCCTCGTAAGCTTCCAGGAAATGGGATAAATCGGTCGCCAGATCAAGATCCATATAGCCTACGATGTCGGCCTGCGATTGGCTCCAGGAAGTTTTTAACGCTAAGCCAACGCCTTTTTTTGGCACTTTGAGGAAAGCAACTTCCGGAAATTCAGCCATCAACTGCTGGCCGATTTCCGGTGTTTTGTCAGTAGAGCCATTATCTGCGATGACAATGCGCCATTGGCCTGGTTCTCGGAAATGCTCCTTCAGAAAAGCATGCAGGATGCGCACATTTTGCGCAAGCGTCGCTTCTTCGTTTAGTACAGGAATCGTAACATCGAAAGTCATAGGCAACAGATTATCGCGCAAAAGTATGGATTAGGGGCTTCCTTTGTAGAATCAGCGCTTTTTTTCTTCCTTTGTAGAGTTTTAATCCTTTTTAGTCTAACGCACGCAACGCATTCGCCGCATTTACGTGTTATCTTTGCAACATCACAATATTCTAAGCATGTTTAAAAATCTGAAGTCTCTTTTTGTTGTTGAAGAAGAAAATTCCAATAAAATGCCTTCGTCTGACCCCCAGCAAGGTAAAGCGGGGTTGAAAGAACAGCCGGCCTCCAAAATAACGCAGAACACCACGCCTGCAACAGGGTCTTCCGAACCGGGGAAAGCAGTGCCGGAGCTGACAGAAGTACTGTTCAAGGCAATGGAGCAAAACAATGTGGAGGGGTTTGATTATTTGGAATTCAAACAATCGCTCAATTCGCTAAAAAAAATGCCGATGGACGAACAAACCCGTTACCAATCTGCGTATGCTATGGCGCAGACGATGGGCGTGACGGTGGAACGCCTCCTGCAAACCGGTCAGCACTACCTTGATGTGCTAAAACAGGAAGAGCAGAAGTTTGAAACGGCGGTGAACAACCAAAAAGCGAAGCAGATTGGGGAAAAAGAACAACACATCCTCAAACTGGAAGAATCCATTAAAGCAAAAGCGGAGCAAATCAAGCAACTCACCGTCGAAATTGAAGCGGATCAGGCTAAAGCCAAACAAATGAAGCAGGAAATGACGGAAGCCAGTGTAAAAGTAGAAACGACCCGAAGTAATTTTGTTGCGTCTTATGAAGCGCTGGTTCAGCAAATTCGCAGCGATCTCGATAATATCAAAAACTTCTTAAAATAACGATCATGCAACAACAACAGATCAACAGAGTCGTCGGCATTGGCGTCATCGCTTTGGCAGCCATCGTACTCATCCGGTTTTTACCGGCCTTGTTGTCCATTGCTTTCAACCTCATCTACCTTGCCGTCATTGTGGCCTTGGTATTGGCGGGCGTTTATATGATTTCCCGCATGCTGAAGAAGAAAACCTGAAAGGAACGGCATGTTTTTTGGCTCCTGTTATGGGGGTTTTACATCTTGCATTATATTTACAGGGCAATTGCTCAAAAGGAAAAATCAATCGGTTTCTAATGGAAAATTACAGCAAAGAATTTAAAGCTAAATCATTTTGGCAACGCCCCGAAGGCATCACCGGAGCGCTGGTATTGGGCGGTGTGGTACTGGGCGGCGGCTTTCTGCTTTATACGGCTCTGCCATTTTTGTTGACGCTGGCTCAAAATACGCTCTACCTGAGCTTGATGCTGGTCGCGATCGGTGCCATCGTTTATATGGTACTCGACCCTAAGATGCGTAATTTAGTCTGGTACGGTTATAAAAGCATCATGCGCTGGATGACCGGTCTTTTTGTGCAAATTGATCCCATCGGCATCCTTAAAACCTATGTCGAGGATTTATCGGACAACCTACGCAAAATGAACCGCCAGATCAGCCAGTTGCGCGGACAAATGCACAAGCTGCAGGAAGTCATTGTCAACAACAAAAAAGAAATCCAAAGCAACCTGCACATCGCCAGCAAGGCTAAGGAAACGAACAAACAATCAGTGATGATTCTGAAATCGCGCCGCGCAGGCCGACTTCAGGAATCCAATATTCGCCTTGAGGATTTGTACAAAAAAATGGAAATCCTCTACCGTGTTCTCACCAAAATGTACGAAAACTCTCAGGTTTTGATGGAAGACATCAAAGACCAGGTAGACGTAAAAGAACAGGAGCGCAAAGCCATCCACGCCAGCCACGGTGCCATGCGTTCGGCCATGAGCATCATCTCCGGCGATCCGGATAAACGTGCCATGTTCGATATGGCCATGGAAGCCATCACAGAAGACGTGGCCAATAAAGTTGGTGAAATGGAGCGTTTTATGGAAATGTCTTCCGGGTTTATGGATTCTGTGGATCTCCAGAATGGCATTTTTGAAGAAGAAGGCCTGAAAATGCTGGAAAAGTGGGAAAACGAAGGGGTTTCTTTCCTGTTGGGCGAAGAAAAACAACGCTTGCTCGTTCAGGCAAACGATGAAACAGAAGTGCTCGATTTGAATGAACCCATGAAAATGCCTGTGCGGGAAACGAGCCACAAAAACCAGTACGACAACTTTTTTGAATCATAAAAACCAATTATGGCAGCACGACTCACTACCTTTTCCAAACTGCTCATCGTTCTGGCAGTCTTGGGTGGTACTTTTTTTGGATTGAAATATTCCGGAGTTCTGGATGGTGCCGGTGACGGCACAACGGAAGCCAAAGAAGAAAAAAAGTCTTCCGGCAAAAGCAGCGCCGGAGACGACGACGTCATTAAGGTCGGCGTGGTCACTTGGGGTGGATACGCCGGCGGGCAGTATTTCAACGAAGGCTTTGAAGCCAGCGCCAAGTCCCGTTTTTCGAAAGAATACGGCATTGATGTTGAATTTAAAGTCCTGGATGACTTTGAAGCTTCGAGAAATGCGTTTAAAGCGGATGAAGTCAACCTGCTTTGGCAAACCATTGATGCATTCCCCACAGAAGTAAACGGACTTGCTGATTTTGATCCGGTTGTGGTCTTCCAATCCGACTGGTCGAGGGGTGGCGATGCCGTAGTTGCCCGGCCCGGCATCACAAAAGTCTCTGACCTGAAAGGTAAAAAAGTGGCTGTTGCTGAATTGACGCCTTCGCATTCTTTCCTGCTTTGGTTGCTCGAAGCGGGTGGTCTGACCGCTAAAGACATTGAGATTGTCGCTCAGCCAAACGCCATTGACGCAGCGGAAGTGTTCAAAAGCCGCAATGTGGATGCTGCGGTGGTGTGGAGTCCGGACGATATCCTTTGCACAAAAGCAGTGCCCGGATCGCGAATTTTGGAAAGCACCCGTTCCGCTTCGTTTATCATTGCCGACGTTTTTTTAGCGAAGCGCGAGTATGCTGAAAAAAATAAGGCCAAGCTTCAAAAGCTGTATGAAGGCTGGATGCGCGGCGCCGCCGAAATTAATGCTTCTAAGGAATCCCGTAGGAAAGCTGCCCAAATTCTGGCAGAAGAATTCACAGAACGCGGCACGGCGCTGTCCACAGACGAGGCTGACCAGATGATTGGCAATGTGCGTTTGGTTACGCATGGCGACAACCAGAACTTCTTTGGGTTGAACTCGGGATTCAAAGGCGTAACCGGCAATAACCTGTACACCAATATGTCTGAAAAGTACGCTGCGCTGGGCTACATCGAAGGACGTGTTCCGTTATTTCGCCAGGTTGCTTATCCGGGCTTAGTCACTGCGACTACTTCTCTCAGCGGGAGCGAACATGCGGCGGAAGGGCAAAAGGCATTCACCAAAGTTGCTGCCGATGAAGGAAAAGAAAAAGAGGCTTTTGCCACCAAACGCGTGAGCATCAGTTTCCGAAGTGGTGAGTTTTTGCTGGATGAAAATTCGAAATACATCATTGACAAAGAATTCGTGGACATTGCGAAAGCTTTTGGAAATTCCAGAATCCGTATTGAAGGCAATACCGACAATGTGGGTAACCGCGCTTCCAATATAGCCCTTTCTCAGAAACGGGCCCAATCTGTGGCGAACTACCTGGCTCAGGCGCATTCAATGTCCTCAAATCGCTTTATTGTCGTTGGCAATGGTCCGGATAAACCAGTCGGTTCCAACAGCGCTGAAAGTGGCCGCGCTCAAAACCGGCGTACGGACTTTGAATTGGTTCGCGATTAATTAGTGTCTGTCTTTATAGTCCGATAACTGCGTTGTGTTTTACTCCAAAACTGGTCATTTACGCGAGTAAACTCCCATTTTTGGGGCAAAACACGCCTTGCTCTCGAACTCTAAAGAACAGACACCGACTAAATGGACAGACACTAATTAGTGTCCGTCTTTATAGTCCGATAGCGTGACGCCCTCACAAACCGCACCAAACTCCCGATTATGAATTATTTGTCCTTCAACGGGTATCAAGTAATTCGATCATCCATTTGTTTGAAAAAACAAGGGTATTGATCAGAATCGGCGTCCGGATTTTTATTTCGACCCGCCGGATTCAGCCTGAAAAGCCAGTACCAGCTTTTGTCCACTGCTCCCTTCTGCAATGGGTCGGGCTGCCCGCTCGTGTTGCCGCGAAAATTCGACTGCCCGGATCGGCGCTTCGTCTGCTTCAGAAACAGGGATTAGCGTTTCAAAGCTTTGAGGTGCCGGATTTTCGGTTTTCGCATACGCCGTTTGTCGGGCATTGTCCAACAAAGGCAGGATGGCTGCTAAAGCGACCACGAAGGCAAGCACAGCAGCGATGCTGGTGATACCGAAAAACTGAATGCGTCGCCTGCGCCGTTGCGCATCCAACTTACCTTCCAATTTGCGCCAGGCCGAGCTGGAGGGGGTTGCTTTTAGCTGTTGGCCACTTTCGCGAAAAGCGTCAAAGACGTCTCTTCTCTTTTTCATAGTTGTTTTTTTTATGCTCGAATGCGTTAACTGTTTATTGAAGCGGATATCGCTGGCGAATCAATATTTCCTGAAGCCGTTGTTTGGCCAGGATCAGTTGAGACTTTGAGGTGTTGATGCTGATGCCAAGCAACTCCGCGATTTCGCGATGCTTCATTCCTTCCAGTATGTAAAGATTAAATATGGTTCGGTAGCCGGTCGGCAATTGTTCTAAAAAACTCAGCAATTCCCGGGCACTTATCTCTTCTTCGATTGTTGCATTTTCCCCGGCATCAATCTGGGGATTCAACTCCTGTGCGTGTTGCAGGGCGTGGGTACGTCGCAAAAACATCAGGGCTTCGTTTACCACAATGCGGCGAATCCATCCCTCAAAGCTGCCCATATCCCTGAATTGGTTGATGTTGGTCAGTACTTTATAAAACGCTTCAACCAATACATCTTCCGCATCTTCTTCCCGTTTCAGATAGCGCCTGCAAACTCCCAGCATGACAGGCGAATAGCGTTCAAACAACATTTGTTGCGCTTTCCGGTCTTCCTGCTTGCAGGCAGCGATCAATGTTTTTTCGTCCACGCGGAAGTTTTTCTTCGGTTCACTTGAAGGCAGAGGCGCAACAAGCTTGATATACGTATAGATGTTATCTTCTGTACTTTTGGTGTGAAACTTTTCCCCCCTGAAAATTATTATCTTTGCGGCTATTTTTCAGAAAACAGATGACGAAAGGAGGAAGCCTGCGTCAAAATTGCATTTTTTTTATCACTAACAAAAGGAAATGTACCTGAACAACAACCGTTATTTGCTGACCGGCGACGTAGATCCGCTCGTTTTGTGCGAAAAGTATGGTTGTCCGCTGTATGTATACGACAGTGCCATCATTGAACGCCAATATCAGCGCATTTTGGATGCTTTTAATGTTCCGAAGCTGAAGATTAATTACGCATGTAAAGCTTCAAGCAACCTCAGCCTGCTCAAATTATTTAAACAGTGGGGCGCAGGGCTTGATACGGTTTCCATCCAGGAAGTACACTTGGGTATCAAGGCTGGATTTGCGCTCAATGACATCATTTTTACTCCGAATTGCGTGAGCATTGAGGAGATCCAGGAGGCAGTTCAACTGGGGGTTCGGATCAATATTGACAGCATTTCTGCCTTAGAGCAGTTTGGCCAGCTGCATCCCGATGTGCCGATCTGCATTCGGATCAATCCGCATATTATGGCTGGTGGAAACCGCAAAACGTCGGTTGGCCACATTGACTCCAAATTTGGTATATCCATTCATCAGATGCCGCACGTGTTGCGGATCGTGGAAGCAACGGGGCTGAAAGTCGAGGGCTTGCACATGCATACCGGTTCGGGCATTCTCGATGCGGATGTGTTCATCTTGGGGGCGGATATCCTGTTGAACATTGCAAAAGATTTCAAATACTTAGATTATATTGACTTCGGAAGCGGGTTTAAAGTGCCGTACAAAGAAGGCGATGTGGAAACCAATATTGAGGAACTGGGCGAAAAAATATCTCAGCGGTTCATCGAATTTTGCGAAAGCTACGGGCGCGATCTCACCCTGATGTTCGAACCGGGTAAGTTTTTGGTGAGCGAAGCCGGTTATTTTTTCGCAAAAGTGAATGTCATCAAACAGACCACTTCAACGGTGTTTGCAGGCTTGGACTCAGGACTGAACCACCTCATTCGCCCCATGTTTTACGATGCGTATCACGAAATTACCAATATCTCAAAACCTGGAGACAAGCCACGTTTTTATACTGTGGTTGGATACATTTGTGAAACGGATACTTTTGGCGTAAATCGCCGGATTGCTGAAATTCAGGAAGGAGATATTCTTTGTTTGCATCACGCTGGAGCGTATTGCTTCTCCATGGCATCTAATTACAACTCCCGGCTGCGTCCGGCAGAAGTGTTGGTTCATGAGGGGAAAGACTACCTAATCCGCCGTCGGGAAACGATGGAAGACATCTTTCGCAATCAGGTGGAAGTGGAGCTGGAGGCACCTGTTTTGGTGCAAGCTTGATTTTTATAAAGAGACAAGTTTGCAAAAGGCAAGTTTGCAAAAGGCAAGGGGCAAATGGGGGATTGCGTGTTTGCCTACTTGCCCCTTGCAAACTTGCTCTTTGCAAACTACTTTTCCCGGAAAAAAATGCTAATTGGCACGCCGTTGAAGTCGAAATTTTTACGCAACTGGTTCTCTAAGTAGTTTTTATAATTCTCCCGAACGTATTTCGGGTGGCTGCAAAAGAATGCAAAGGCCGGATAATAAATCGGCAACTGCGTCACATATTTGATTTTAATCAGCTTGCCACGATAGGCAGGAGGTGCATATTTTTCGATGGCTTCCAGCATCACATTGTTCAACTCTGAAGTTTTAATCTTTTTTGTCCGGTTCTCAGCAACCGTCATCGCAGCTTCTACTGCTTGAAAAATTCTTTGTTTTTCAAGAACGGAAATGAAAAGAATCGGCACATCAGTGAAGGGCGCAATGTCTTTTCTAATTTGCTCTTCCAGCCGTTTTGCCGTATTTGTTTCTTTGTTCTCAACCAGATCCCATTTGTTTACCAGGAGTACGACTCCTTTGTTCCGACGTTGAGCCAGCCGGAAAATGCTCATGTCCTGGCTCTCCATTCCGGTTTGAGCGTCAATCATCAGCAGACAGACATCCGCTTCCTCAATTGCCCGTACGGCCCGCATGACCGAGTAAAACTCAAGGTCTTCGTGGACTTTGGCCTTTTTTCGTATGCCGGCAGTATCAACCAGAATGAATTCTTTTCCGTACTTGGTATATTTAGAGTGAATGGAATCACGTGTTGTTCCCGCCACTTCTGTCACGATGTTGCGCTCTTCCCCAAGCAGGGCATTGATGAGCGATGATTTGCCAATGTTGGGCTGACCGACAATGGCAATTCGGGGAATTTCCGATGCACCGACGTTTTCGTCTTCTTCAATCCGGCTGGTGACCGCGTCTAACAATTCGCCGGTACCACTGCCAGAAACAGAAGCTATGAAAAAAGTTTCCTCGATGCCAAAGCTCCAGAATTCGTTAGCTTCCAGCATGCGGTCGCCGTTGTCCACTTTATTAACGGCCAGCAAAACTGGTTTTTTAGAGCGGCGCAACAAGTCGGCAACCTGCTCGTCAAGGTCGGTAATCCCTGTGCTTACGTCTACCATAAACACAATTATAGCCGCTTCGTCAATAGCCAACTTTACCTGAGAACGGATCGCCGCTTCAAAAACATCCTCCGAATCGCGAACAAAACCACCGGTGTCCACCACCGTGAAGGTTTTTCCATTCCACGTGCAAACACCGTATTGGCGATCCCTTGTCACCCCGCTTATATTGTCCACAATAGCTTTAGGCGCGCCGATCAGCCGGTTGAAAAGGGTTGATTTTCCGACATTCGGGCGGCCAACAATTGCAATAATACTCCCCATATACTTGATTTTGTGCCCCTTATAAACAAAAACGCTTCTCTGCCGGGGCTAACAGCGCGCAAAGGTACGCAGAAATTAGAGGAACTTGGTAATATAAGGCTTTGTGTGTAGTGTTTGATATAAAATGTTTTTAAAATTATTTGATATGATATTTTATGTTTTAAAATATTTTTATCTTTACAGTGGATTCATATCAAACTATTTATTCACCCGTCTAAAACTGGTATAATCATGGAAATGAACACCAATGCAATCAACTGGTTTGAAATCCCGGTCTCTGATTTCAAACGTGCAAAACAATTTTACAGCGCTATTTATGCGTATGACATGCCCGAAATGGAAATGGCCTCCGTCACCATGGGCATGTTGCCCTATGATCAAAATGGGGGCGGCGTTGGCGGTGCTATTTGTTTTGGGGAAGGCCACGAACCAAGCAGTAAAGGCGCTAAAGTGTATCTGAATGGCGGATCTGACCTGAACAACGTCCTCAACAGGGTAGAAGATGCAGGCGGATCTATAGTGCTGCCCAAAATGCTCATCACCGAAGAACATGGCTACTTTGCTGTTTTTATGGACACGGAAGGCAATCAGATTTCTATCCATTCCATGCAATAGCGTGTGCTGAAATCCCTCAACAAGCGGTAAACATTGAATCGCTTCGAAGGTGGCAAAAGGCAAAGTGCGAAAGGTAATTTACCCTCTGCTACTTGCCTTTTGCCCTTTATTATTCACGCTTTCCGCACCTCTTTAAAACTTAAACCCGATCCGGGTAAAGTAGAATGCCCCGTTAAATCCCATTTGTACAGAATCCCACCGACCGCCGCTTTCAGTTTCCACATCCTGGATGGTGGGATAAGCATCCAGAATATTGGCCCCGCCAATGGTTAACCGCAGGTTACGCGACAATTCCAGGGAAACGCTCAGATCAAGCGTCGTAGCCGCTTTGTATTCATCCAAAGCCCCTACATAATCCTCCAGGGTAATTTTATCGAAATAGGTCAACCGGGCGTTGGCGCTCAACCGCTTGGTTTTGTATTCTAAAGCTAAATTACCCTTTGTATTGGGCGCAGAAGCCAGCAAAAACAACCGTTCGCGGTTGCTAAAATAAATGTCTTCTTTGCCTTTCAATTTATCGGTGGTATTGACTTTATCAATTTTCATATCATTCACATTCGCGGCTATGGTCGCAGAAAAGCGGTGTCCATTGCCCAAGCGCAGCACATAAGCCAGGATAATATCGGCGCCGGTCGTGCTGGTATTCACGGCATTCGTAAAGAAACGTGCGCTACCCACATTGATGGCCTGCAATTCCTGGCCGATATCCGGGTCGTCGGAAGTAAAATCTCCGGTCAGTACAATTCGGTCTTCTACTTTTACATAATAACCATCTACCGTTAATGAAAATGAACCTGAATTGAAGGTCATACCGGCACTGGCGTTCACAGAACGCTCCTGCTTAAGCTCCGGGATGCCGAGTTGCCGGGTGATCGGACTGTTGTTGCGAGCCAGAAATTTGTCGACTGCAACCCCGGACACAAAATCTGTAAAAATGGAATTAAAATGGATCTGCGCCAGAGAAGGCGCCCGAAAACCAGTGCTTGCAGAAGCCCGAAGCGCAAGGCCATTGGCAACTTGTAGCCGTGCCGCAATTTTACCGTTAAACGTGTTGCCGAAATCGCTGTATTCTTCAAACCGCAGCGCAGCGCCCACCATGAAACGGTCGGTCAGGTCGAATTCGGTATCTAAATAAGCGCCCAAGTTGGTGCGCGATTCGTTAACCTCGTTGGCCGGACTAAAGCCCGGAAAGCCCTGCGAGCCGCCAGGCCGGTAAATTGTGTCCCCATCTTCTACGGTAAAAACAACAGGGCCGTAAGTTTGCCACGAGCCTTCTTCGCCGGCAAAAATTTCATAGCGGTCTACCCGGTATTCGAGGCCATACGCCACGTTGACACCTTTGAGCGTGTTTTTGAAATAGCGTGTGAAGTCCAGCGAAGTTGTTGCCTGGCTCAGGGCAAAACCTCCGTCGTCAAAGCGAGTAGGGGAGCGCTCTTCCAACGAAGCATTCAAAGTGCCTTCACCGTAGTAGTGGAAACGATTGGAGCCAACGGTGTGGTTAAAATCTACATCCCAGCCATTCAAATCCCCGCGAATTCCGGCAGACATGGATTTGTCGGTGATGTCGGACACGATGTGCGGATCAAAACCGTTGGGATAAATAGACAATACATTGCGGGCACTGCCAGGATCGCGGGTCCAGGCAAAAGCATCCGTTTTTCGGAAATTGGTGCCGCCAAAAGCATAAAAGTGTGCTTTTTTGCTGATTGGGATTCTGGAGTTGAAATAAGCCCCGAAATTGGTGGCTTGCGCATCGCCGAACTGCTGGCGATACAGCCCTGGGTCACGTCGGTTGGTACGCCCTTTGTCCCAGTAATCAGCGGTGACGTTCACAAAGCCGCCGTCGCCTACCTTAAATCCATAGTTTCCGTTGAGCTGAAGATTTTCGCCATCAAAACTGCGGTCACCATTGTTCGTTGCTTTGTGGGCACCCAGATTGACATTACCAGAAAATTCATCAGTGCTCGATTTCAATACAATATTGATAACCCCTGCAATAGCATCCGAGCCGTATTGTGCAGAGGCGCCATCCCGCAGGATTTCAATGCGCTCTATCGCAGCCGCTGGAATCGAATTGAGGTCGGTGCCGGTATTGCCCCGGCCGCGTGTGCCATACAGGTTGACGAGCGAAGATTGGTGTCTGCGTTTGCCATTGACCAAAACGAGCGTCTGATCAGGCCCGAGACCGCGCAGGGTAGCCGGATCCACGTGGTCAGCGCCGTCTGCACCCGATTGGCGGTTGGCGTTGAAAGATGGCGCAGCAAATTGCAGTAACTGGTTCAGATCCAATTGGCCGACGCTGTTGGTCACCTCCCGGATATCAATGATGTCAATGGCTACCGGCGAAGCAGTGACTGAGCGGTTGAGGCTGCGGCTGCCAACAATTTCAAGGTCTGCAAGCGTGATGCCTTCTAACAAAACTACATCCAGTTGCATTCGTCCTTCCAGCATAATTTCCTGGGTTGCGTAACCGACATAGCTAAAAACGAGGGTAGCATCGGCACCGCAATCAATGGAATAACTCCCGCTGGCGTCTGTTACCGTGCCTCGGGTTGTGCCTTTTTCGTAAATACTGACGCCGATCATAGGTTCGCCGTCTGAATCTGTAATCGTGCCTTTGCAAACGGATTGTGCGCTCATCGCCTGAACGGCGAAAGCCAGCAGCAAGATTAGGTAAAGTCGCTTCATTGTCGTTGGTTTAAGTTTGCTTAAAAATTATACTATGAACGTGGAAATATAAGTGAAATAATCGTTTGCGGAGTGTTTTTTCAGGATTACTTAAATTGCTGATTATTTGGTGGGATTCGCTTTTCCGAGTTTTGGCGCATCAAATCTGTGCTGAAAAAAAAATGGACTGGCGGGATAAAGACTCCCCTTTTTCAGAAATGCAGAAATGGCTATCTTGGCGGCGATTTACCTGCCCACCTGGCTTTGGGGAGATCAGGAGGCTTCATACGCTAAAATTTGTCTGTGATGAAAAGATTTTCACTGATTTGTATGCTTGCGCTGTTGACCTGTAGCGCGATTTTTTCACAAAAGAAAGAAGAACCGAAATGGGATGTTAACAACCCGCCGGGCCCTTTTAAAGAGGTTACTTTTGATTTGAACGAGGGTACCTGGATGAACCTCGATGTCAGCCCTGATGGTCAAACCATCGTTTTCGACTTATTGGGAGACATTTATACCATGCCAGTTTCCGGCGGCAATGCCAAAGTATTGCGTCAGGGCCTTGCGTGGGAAGTTCAGCCCCGCTTTAGCCCCGATGGGAAAAAGATCCTGTTCACCAGCGATGCCGGGGGCGGAGACAATATCTGGATGATGAATGCAGACGGGACGGACGTTAAACAAGTGACCAAAGAAACTTTTCGCCTGCTCAACAATGCGGAGTGGATGGCTGATGGCCAATATTTTGTCGCCAGAAAGCACTTTACTTCCCAACGTTCTGCCGGCGCAGGAGAAATTTGGCTTTACCACATCAGTGGTGGAGAAGGGGTTCAACTCACCAAGCGCAAAAATGACCAACAGGATGTGAATGAACCTGCTGTATCACCGGATGGCCGGTATGTCTATTTCAGCGAGGACATGTATCCCGGCGGCTTTTTTCAATACAACAAAGATCCCAATAACCAGATATTTGCTATTCGCCGGTACGACAGTCAGGAAGGGAAAGTGGAAGAGGTCGTTGGAAGCGGTTGTCGTCCTCAAATTTCCAGAGATGGAAAAAAATTGGCGTTTGTAAGAAGGATGCGGACGTTGAGTGTGCTTCTGGTTCATAACTTGGCTACCGGAGAGGAATTCCCGCTTTGGAGCGGCCTGAGCAAAGACCAGCAGGAAGCCTGGACGATATTTGGAAGCTACACTGGATTTGACTGGCTTCCCGACAACAAGCACATCGTCATTTGGGGGAAAGGCAAACTTTGGAAAGTAGACTCGGAAACTGGAAAAGCAACCAATATTCCGTTTCAGGTAAACGCCAAACACCGGCTTGCAGAAACGGTGCGTTTTGAAAATAAAGTCTTCAGCGATCAATTTGACGTACACGCCATTCGGCACGCCAAAACGGCTCCGGATGGCAAGCTCCTGGTTTTTAATGCCGCCGGTTATTTATGGAAAAAAACATTGCCGGAAGGCAAACCGGAGCGGCTGACCAAGGCGACGGATTTAGAGTACGAACCTGCTTTTTCCGCAGATGGAAACACCCTCGTTTATGTAACCTGGAACGACGAGACGATGGGCACCATTTACAAACTCGACTTGCGCAGCGGACAATCCACCAAGCTCACGACCGAAAAAGGCATTTATCGAACGCCGTCTTTTTCACCTGACGGGAAGCAGATTGTCTACCGCAAAGAAGACGGCAACGACCATCAGGGGTTTGCTTTTTGCAAAGAACCGGGCATTTACCTCATGCAAGCCACTGGCGGCAAAGCAGCCTTTGTGACGCCACAAGGTGAAAACCCGCAGTTTACAGCCGATGGTCAGCGCATTTTTATTCAAACGGGCGGTTATCTGTTTGGCAGCTTGACCAAAGCTTTTAAAAGCGTAAAACCCGATGGCAGCGATGAAAAAGTGATTTTTAATACGCAATACACCAATCAGTTTGTGCCCAGCCCTGATAACCGGTGGATTGCTTTCACCGAATTGTACAAGGTGTATGTTGCACCGATGCCCATGCCGGGACAATCTATTGGCCTTTCGGCAAATACAAAAGCCGTTCCTGTCGCGCAGGTCGCGCGGGATGCCGGGATTAACCTGCACTGGTCGGCTGACAGCAAAACCTTGCACTGGACGCTGGGAGAAGAATATTTTTCGGAACCGTTAACCAATCGCTTCCTGTTTTTGGAAGGCGCAGTGGACAGCATTCCGCCCGTGGATACGATTGGTTTAAAAGTAGGGTTAACCTTGCCTGCTGACAAACCGGAAGGCATTGTTGCGTTTCAAAACGCACGCATCCTGACTATGGAAGGTGATCAGGTGATCGAAAAAGGAACCATCGTCGTAGAAGCAAACCGGATTAAAGCAGTAGGGCCTTCCTCCCGGGTGACGATTCCGCGCGGCGCTAAAATCATTGATTGCAGCGGCAAAACCATTATTCCCGGCTTGGTTGATGTGCATGCGCACGTAGGGAACTTTCGATTCGGCATCAGTCCGCAGAAACAATGGCATTATTATGCCAACCTCGCCTACGGGGTAACGACTGTTCATGACCCGTCTTCCAATTCCGAGATGGTTTTTTCTCAGGCTGAAATGGTGAAGGCCGGAACCATGCTGGGTCCCCGCATTTTTTCAACTGGAACCATCCTTTACGGAGCAGAAGGAGACTTCAAAGCGGTTATCAACAACCTCGAAGATGCGCGTTCCGCGCTTCGCCGAACCAAAGCTTACGGCGCATTCAGCGTAAAAAGCTACAACCAGCCGCGCCGGGATCAGCGCCAGCAGGTGATTCAGGCTGCGCGGGAACTTGGGATTCTGGTCGTTCCGGAAGGCGGTTCGTTTTTCTACCACAATATGAGTATGGTCGCCGACGGTCATACCGGTGTGGAGCACAATGTTCCGGTAGCGCCGCTTTATAACGATGTACTACAGTTTTGGAGTGCGACAAAAACGCACAACACGCCCACTTTAATCGTAAATTATGGCGGTGTAAACGGCGAATATTACTGGTATCAGAAGACCAATGTGTGGGAAAAGAAACGGCTGCTTAACTTCACGCCACGTCCGGTGATAGACAGACGCGCACGCCACCGCACCATGATTCCTGACGAGGAGTACGAAAATGGCCATATCCTGACCGCCAAATCCTGCAAAAAACTGCAAGACGCCGGTGTTAACATCAACCTTGGCTCGCATGGCCAGATTCAGGGCATCGGCGCGCATTGGGAAACATGGATGTTTGCACAAGGCGGGATGACGCCGATGCAAGCGTTAAAAGCTTCGACCATCAACGGCGCAGTGTACTTGGGGATGGACAAGGAAATAGGGTCTATTAAGGCAGGGAAATTGGCAGATTTGGTCATTCTCGACAAAAATCCATTAACCAATATCCAGCACACGGAAGCGATTCGATCAGTCATGCTGAATGGCCGGCTTTACGATGCCGACACGTTAAACGAAATTGGCAATTACGACCGCAAACGCAGTAAATTCTATTTTGAAATGGAAGGAAGCGCTAATACCTGGCCTGCGACGGGAGAAAGTTTTGGCCACCAGCCGACTTGTCTTTGCGGGAAATAGGAGCCTCGTGGAAAGGGCAAAAGGCAAGATGCAAAAGGCAAATATTTGAGGAACAAAATTGCCCTTTGCATCTTCCATTTTGCTGCTTGCCTCTTATGAAATTTGGAACGATTCGCAAAAAAGGCACCCAAATGCTTAAATTTGCAGAAGGATAGCGCATCTTTTTTCGCGTTGCGCTGTTATCAAGCATCTTTTGAAGCCAATTTAGCGTTTAAAAGATACTAAACAACAGCAGGGATGATCAACTACTTCAAAAATTTGTTGGAACGATCCGCTTTTGGCGTGTGCAGCTACCTCGGGGAAAAAATGGGTGTAGCTTCTGCCAGGGTGCGCATGTATTTTATCTATGCTTCATTTATCACCCTGGGTTCTCCGTTTATTATCTATTTAGCGGTAGCTTTCTGGCTCAACATCAAGCGTTACGTTAAGCAACGCCACAATTTGATGTGGAACTGAAAGCGGCCTGAATTATTCGCCGCTAAAGGCATATTGAACCAGATTGGCGCCCATGCGCAGAGCCTGAAGACGTACTTCTTCCGGGTCTTTGTGTACCTGGGGGTCTTCCCATCCATCGCCAAGATCGCACTCATAAGAGTAAAAACAAACTAATCGGCCTTCCCAGAATAAACCGAAACCTTGTGGGCTTTTTCCTCCGTGCTCGTGGATTTTGGGTAAACCGTTTTTAAACGTAAATTTCTGGCGATAGATCGGATGTTCGAACGGCAACTCGACCAATTCCTGTTCCGGGAATATCTTTTTCAAGGCAACCCGGACGTAAGGATCCATGCCAAAGTTGTCATCAATATGCAAAAAGCCGCCTGCCATTAGGTAATTTCGAAGATTTTCAGCTTCCAAATCTGAAAAAACAACATTGCCGTGGCCGGTCATGTGTACGAAGGGATAGTTGAACAAATCGGCGCTACCAACTTCAACCACAGCATTTTCCGGATCGAAATTAATGCCTAACTGCTGGGAGCAAAATTTGGCAAGATTGGGCAGAGCCGTTGGATTAGCATACCAGTCTCCACCGCCGTTATACTTTAGCAAAGCTAATTTTAGCGGTAAAGTTTCGGTTAATGTAAAAGCCGACAAGCTGACAAAAAAAACAGGCAGCAAGAGCCAGAAGGAGCGTTTCATATCTTTTTTCTTTGTTGACTATCCATTGATCATGTTGACGGAATGACAAGCGACAATACCCGCTGTTTCTGTTCGTAAACGATGCGGCCCCAAATTTATTCCGGAAAAACCACAATCGAGTGCTTTTTGGATTTCTTCCGGCGTAAAATCACCCTCCGGCCCAATGACAAGATAAACGTCCCTGCCCGGTGGATAGTTTTCTTTCAGCGTCCGGTGGGGAGATTCTCCCATGTATGCAATGAACCGGCAAGCCTCTTTGTTGGCGGATTCCACGAATTTTCCAAATGGCGTCATGTCATGAAGTTTGGGCAGGTAGGCTCTGAGTGATTGCTTCATGGCGGAAAGCACGATTTTTTGCAGCCGGTTCAGACGGATATTGGAGCGTTCCGAGCGTTTGCATTGCAACAGCGTGATTTCGTCTACCCCAATTTCGGTGGCTTTTTCCAAAAACCATTCTGTGCGCTCCATTTGTTTGGTTGGCGCCAGTCCGATGTGCAAGTGGTATGGCCTTTTTTGGTAATCATGTATCGTTTTTTCGATGGCAATGCGACATCGTTTTTTACCCACTTCTGTTAAAGAGCCTTCGTACCAATTGCCCAAACCGTCCACGAGTTGCAGCCAATCGCCCGGCTTTTTGCGCAAGACTTGTGCGCAATGGAGGGATTCTTCCTCGTTCAGGATGGCAAAATTACCTTCGATTTGTATGGTGAAGAATAGCTGCATAGTCTGTGAATACGCCTACTTGCGTTTTTTTAATTGTTCTTTCAGGGCTTCAATTTCTTTGTCTTTTTGGGAAAGTGCCTGTTCTTTTTGGGAAATCTCTTGTTCTTTTTGGGAAATCTCTTTGTCTTTTTGGGAAATCTCTTTGTCTTTTTGGGAAAGTGCCTGTTCTTTTTGGGAAATCTCTTGTTCTTTTTGGGAAATCTCCTGTTCTAATCTTTCTTTCAGTTCTTGTTTATCTCTGATATGTTGTTCTATCACATTTTCGACTTCTTCTTCAATTTCGATCCCTCGCAGTACCTCTTCCTCTGTGGCTGCTCTTCTTAGTCTGTTGATGATCATTTCCAGCACTTTATCGCCTTCAATTTCCATCTCGGCAATTTCCAGTGTTTTATAGTCCGAAACTCTTGCATAAGCTTGGTTAAAAACTTTGAGCAGGCGCTCCAGTTCTGTCCGGACTTGTTTTTTCAATCTTGGAATCTGAATGACAAAACAATCGTGCGTCAACTGCTCAATGAAGGCTTCTTTTTTATATAGGATTTCTCCAGTAACCAGATCAAGGTATTCCCGGTTTACTTTTAAAATTGCAGTTTCGATATTTCTCAGGCGAAAGCCTAGAAAGTAAATGGTAATGATGGGCAGGGCATTTGGGTCTGGTTCTTGAACCATGTCTTCTTTTCGGTAATTGTCCCCAAGGTATTTTCGGAAGCGCATGATGTCTCCAGCCGCTTTCCCTTTCTGTAGTTCAATCAGGATTTTTTTGTGAACGCCTTCTTTCGTTTTGATGATGGCTTTGAAATCAAGACGGAAAATGTTGATTTCGAAGCGCTCCGACCGGCTGATATGTTCTTGGGGTTGAAGCTTGACCTCAACAATATCCTCCCCTATGATCCGGGATAAAAAAAGTCGGGCAATTTCCAAGTCCTCCATGAGGTACTTGAAAACAACATCGTAGATTGGATTGGCAATAATCATCTGACGGTAATCTTTTGTTACAAAGATATGGGTTTATTTTCCATAATCTTCCAAAAATTCCCGGATGCCGTAAGCGATGATGTCTTCTTCCGACATTGGGGCGATTCCATAACGCAGCCAGGCGGAAGGCATTAACCAAAGCGAAGCGGTGTCGCCTCCTCCAAAACTACCTGGCATTAGCAGGTAATTCCCGTCTGGAGAACATGCTATTTCGCTGGCAACACCGTTGTGATTGCGCAAAGTCGCTATTTTCCTGCCGCTCAAATCCCATAAAACTACATGTCCCAGATAATTTCCAGTAATCAGGGATTGTCCATCGGTTGAAAAACTGATCGAAAAAAGAAGGTCGGAATTTTTACTCCGGCGTAGTATTTCCTTGCCTTGAGCATTCCAGACGATGAAAGTTTCATCATCAGTAATGGCCGCTATATGGCCATCGGAGGAGACTGTTGCAGCTTTGATCCCCGTGGATTCAGGGCGCAGTACCAATTTTTCATGACCTTTTTCATTCCAGAGCCGGATTGTTCCATCCCAGCTTCCTGTCAGGATGTGGGTGCCGTCATTGGTCATTTGAATACTGGACACTCCTCCTTGATGTGCTTTGAAAATAAAAATCGTTTCCCCGTTTTTATCCCAGATCCGCGCCGTACTGTCCTGGCTGGCAGTCAGCATCCATGCTCCGTTTTTTGAAAAGGCAACTGCTGTTATTCCACCAGTATGGCCTTTCAACGTCTTTGCGACATTTCCGTCAAGGTTCCATAAAATAGCTGTACTGTCGTCACTACCCGTCAGCAATTGATTGCCGTCAGGCGAAAATGCAATATCGTTTATGGCTCCGGAATGAGGAGCCAGGGTTTGCAATTCCTGCCCGTTTATTGTCCATACTTTAGCTGTCAGATCGGCGCTTGCAGTTGCCAGGGTTGATCCATCAGGTGAAAAAGTAACGGAATTAATATAAGAATCGTGCCCGGCGTAAGTCATTTGAATGTTGGAATAAATATCCCAAAATTTGATACTGCCGTCTTCACCTGCGGTGATTACGGTACGGTAATCTGGCGAAAACACGATCACATTTACGGACGTACCAGCGGCATGGCCATTTAGCGTCAGGTATTTCCGGCCATTTGCCTGCCAGATAATTACATCCGGTTCAAGCATATTGTTGGTGGCAAGGAATTGTTCGTTGGGCGAAAAAGCAACCGTGGAAACAGGGTCATAGTTAGTATCAAAAGAAAAACTCTGGTTTTCCTGAAACCGCCAAATTTGGGGTTTGCCCGAACCGAGTAAAATATCTTGGCCATTGGGAGAAAACGCTATGGCAAAGATACCCCCGTCAGAACTAAACTTTTTCAATGCCTCACCGGAGCTACTGCGCCAGACAATCGGTGTATTATCTGAACTTCCGGTAGCAAGCAGAGTCCCATCCGGCGAAAAAGCAACGGCGTTAACCTTTTCCTTATGGCCTTTGAGTTTGTGAATCAATGTTCCGTCAAATCCCCATACCCATGCAGTAGAATCCACGCCAAGGCAGGTCGCAACCCGATCGCCATCCAGAGAAATAGCTAATTCGCTGACGATGGCCTTTTGTTTAGGTAAGCTGCGGATCAATTCCCCCTTGAGGTTCCAGAAATGAACGAAGCTGTCCATACCTGCACTGGCAAAGTATTGGCCGGTAGGAGAAAAAACGAGGTTGGTAAGCCCGCCGTCATGCGCTTTGAATTCGTGAAAACTTTTACCGTCCATCTCCCAAATACGGCATACCCCCATATCGTTTCCGGTAACAAAAACAGATGCATTGGGGGCTTGTGCAAGCGCTTTGACTGGACTTCCGGTCAATATTTCTTTATAGTAAAACGTATTGTCCCGATAACTCAAAATATCATGCATAGCCTCCTGCGCGTCATCCCCAGGATACATTTGAAAAGCGGCCTCTGCTAACCGAATGGCCAGCGTAGGATTTTCCCATTGCAATCGTTGCGCTTTTGCTGCCAATGCCGCTGATTTAGCTTCCAGGCCTTTGCGTTCTGCCCGGCGGGTTTGGTCATCGGCGCGGGTTTTTTCTTGTGTTGCCCGGGTAAGGGCAAATTCTGCCTGTTCTCGCAAATCTTCAGCCCGCACTTCTGCTATTCTGGCTTTTCGCGCTTCGTCCTGTGCGGTGCGTTTTTCGCGTTCAGCAGCGCGCTGAGCAGATTCCGCTTTTTTTCTTAGTTGCTCAATTTTATCAAAAACCTTCAGGATGCGTTTGTCTATGTCAGCGCCCATTGCCGGGTTGCAGCGTTCGGCAGCATTGTAGCGGAGGATAGCATTTCGGTAGTCGCCGGCTGCTTCCGCTTCTTTCGCATCTTGCATGATCCTGCTGAATTCGGGGCATGGCTCAACCTCCTGACTCCAAAGGATACCAGCATTACAAATTGCCAATATGAACAACCATTTTCTCATGGGTTTTACATTTTTTCTGTTTTCGGGTGACTGTGTTTTGGGCGACCGCGAGGGTCGCTCCTACTGATCAATTTTTGCCTGAATCGCAGCCGCTTGTTTCCGAATATCTTCAGACGAATCAATTTCAAGGGCTTGCTTCAGGGTGCGTGCAGCAAGGTCTTTGTATCCGGCATCGTTATAAATTTTGGCGCTTTCCACCAAAGCTTTGGCTTCTAACTTTTTGCGACTTTGGGCTTCTTCTTCATATTTGCTGAGGTTGGTCTTCGCTTCTGCTTCTTTTGCTTCTGCCTGCTCTTTCGCCGTTTCTGCTAAGCGATACTGCCAAAAAGCAAAAACAGAAGTGAGCAGGGAAATAACCGCAGCCACAACTGCCACGAACGCCAACCGCCTTGCCCGCTGGCGTTTCCTGCGTTCTTCCTGTGCTTTGTTGCGCAAGGATGCCAATTCTGCCTCCCTGACGCCTTTCGCTTTTTGTTCCACTTCCTGCGCTTCGGCTGTTTTGCGCCGCGCTTTGGATTTCAGCACGGGCGGCACCAGGGTATCGTGGCTAAGCTCATAAGTGTAGCCACCCTGGGCGCTGGGCTCTGCACGCAACAGGTGGTGATCCACCAATTGCCGCAAAGTTTCCGGCCTTATCTTATGGACAATGATGCCTTCGTACAGACTCAATCTGCGTTCTTCGTCTTCAAAAATCAGTTCATCTTCGATGAGCCGACGAGCGGCTTGTTGCTCTCCGGGGTCTTTAATGCTGCCGATTTGGTCGTCGTAGTAATTTTCATAAATGGCTTCCAAATCGCCAAGGTGCCCGATGCCAACAGATTTTAGCTGATGTCGGATCACGTTTTGCTCCACCGATTGACAAAGGATCTGAAGTTGGAAAGACTCAATTTTTTCAGCGCCTTTTTCGGTCAAAAAATCCAGGATGGCGCCCAGCGCAGCTTTTTCATAGCGAAAAGGAGAAGAGGCAAAATCGCCTTCGGCCAGTGCTGGTCGTTCAATAGCAGTCGTTGCCTGGATTGCATCCATCGCGCCCAACTCATAACAGTTGCTAAGAATGGTGGGCAGATAGTCGGAAAGCCGGTCGAGCAGGTGCAAGCGGTCAGAGCGAATAGCCAACAGCACCTGTCCGTTCATTGGGCGGTGGAGTGCTTCGAGCGCCTCATCGCCAAGTTCCCCAATGCGTTCTTCAATGGCATCCCGGTATCGTTGCGGAATCTGGGTATAAATCAGTTCGCTCAGTTGTTTTTTGAACTCAGTGATGACTTCCTGGGGATAGGTGAACAATTCTTCAAACTGGTCAAAGATGAGAAGGAAGTTCCCGAATGCGGGGTCGCCCATTTGCCGCGATTTTGCATACCGCCACAAGGAGGCATCCCCGGGGACTAATTTTTCCAGCCAATCCTGCCGGAAAGGGCCGTTGGCGATTCGTTCCGCTGTTGTAAGAATTGGGGTATCAGGTCTTTCCGGCATCCAGGCGCCGAAACGGATCTGAACCGGAGTGACTTGTCCCTGCTGGTGGATGCGTGGAATCAGCCCGGCATTGATCAGCGAACTTTTTCCCAAACCTGATTTGCTGTACAAAACGACCAACCGTTCCAGCCCGGTGAGCTGAAAGAGGGTTTCGGCGTCTTTGATTCTACCGAAAAAAATGTCCTGTTGGTCTGTCTGAAAAGGCTTGGCGCCGGGATAGCGGTATCGGTTCGACATCACAGGGCGGTTTTTGCGGTGTTCAACAAATCAAGCAGGCTTTCCCGAACTTTATTGGTTTCGATGGAAGCCTCCTGTTCTCCGATGGTGCCCCGGTTGGTTTTTTGCTGCAACATGCTCCAGCGTCCCATAAGATTCAGCACATCGTTGTAAAGTGATTGCCCAGCAGTGCCCAATTGTTCAAGATAGGCAGCAAATTCATCCAGCACAGTATCCATTTTGCCCTTAGCAAGCAAGGCAATCCAGTTATTGACCGGGGATGTGGAAGGATCATTGGCCGTGCGCAACAACCCGGCTTCTGCGCAATGCCGGTGCAATTCTTCCACAAATACGGATATATCCTTTGAAATGAAGTTGATATTGAACTGGTCTAAGCACAAAGTTTTTACTTCATCTGCAATCCCTTCGCTGGCAGCGTAGCGCATAAATTCTGCTTTTTCGTTGTGCAGGTACAAAATCCGCAACAACAATTGCATGTACCATTTGTCGAATTGCAGTCCGACGAAAATGAAATTGCGCGCTTGCCGCAAATGGTTTTTGTAAGTTTCCGGCATGCTTTTGCCACGAAAAATAGATTCAAAGTAATCGTATAAATCGTCGTGTGTGAGGATGAGCGATTCTTGAGCATCTACATTTCCTAATAAATTGTAAATGAGTGGATTAGAAGCGACTGGTATCTTAGCTTCCGGGTCTGCGGGCTGATTTTTGTAGTAGTAATCGGACTTGTATTTCAGGTTTTTTTTGTCAAAAACGGCATGCAATAGCTGATCCGGCGTGAGGGAAATGATGAAATGGAAAGGAATTTCAGACAGCTTTTCAAGAATCGTTTCTGCATGTGGAAACGGTTGATGATAGAAACGCTTGATGGAATAACTGATCCGCGTTTTTTTTGCGCCCGATTGAAAGAAAAAGAGGGCGTCGTCGGGATAATATTTGTGAATGTCCGGGTTGCCGGGCACGCCAAGGTAGCTTGCCAATTGCGCTTCCAGCTTGACGCCTTCAGGCGTTGCGAAAACTTCTGGCCCGATAAAAAGCACACAGCGTTCATCCCGTATGGTGTCGAGCACGAAATCCCAATCCACCAACTGTTTTTCAATCAGTTGCTTTTCCGTCACAGCTTGAAATTTAAATTTAAATCTGATCTCTGAGCTTTAGAGTTCGAGCGCAAGGCACGAAGACCCCAAAAGCGGGCGTTCTTTTCGCCCCGCTCCATGACCGGTCATGGAGCGGGGCGAAAAGAACGCCGCTATCGGACTCTAAAGACAGACACTATCTGGCGATACCCAGTGGACTGAATATAAACCAAATAGCTAATACCCCTGCAATAATAAGGATTGTTATCCAAAAACCCCGATTGGCAAAGGTAAAAGCTTCGGTATGGTCTTCCGTGCGTTCGTATGTCACGTTTTTCAGCTTTTCCGGGCCATAAGCGGGGGCAGTGCGACTGACTATGACCATGATGATGGCTGAAACGATAAAAAGGAAAATGGCAAAATGCAGGAAATTGATACTGGCGTAAGTATCCCAGATAGAGCCGGGAACCAATGCTTTTGTGTTTTTCATATACTCCAGCACTAATCGTAGCAGGCCAAGCGCAAATCCCGTCCAAAGGGCATAAATCGCTCCTTTTGCATTGATGCGTTTAACAAACAAACCAAGCAGAAAAGCAGCAGCAATAGGTGGTGAAATATAAGCCTGGATGCTTTGCAGGTATTTGTAGAATCCGCCGCCTTCCATCATGGCACGCATGAACGGAATCCACACCAAACTGATGGCCACCAATACCACGGTTGCAATTTGCCCGGTGAATACGAGTTCTTTTTCCGGAGCATTGGGCCGCCAGCGCTTATAAAAGTCTATGGTGAACAGTGTTGAACAAGAATTGAACACCGACGACAGGGAACTCATAAGGGCGGCAAGCAAACCGGCCAATACCAGCCCTTTAACGCCTGTTGGCAAAAAATCGGTAATCATGGCGGGTAGTGCCTGGTCGGGGTTACCACCCAGGTTAAGCAACCCGCGTTGTGCCAGGGCAAAAGCAATGGCACCCGGAATCACGAAGATAAATAAAGGCAATAGCTTCAGTGCAGCAGCAAACAGGGTGCCTTTGCGGGCTTCGTTTGAATTGGGGGCTGAAAGTACCCGCTGTACGATGAATTGGTCTGTACACCAGTACCAAATACCAAGAATAGGAGCGCCAAAAATAATCCCTGTCCAGGGGAAATCGGGGTCGCTCATGGGGCGCCACAGGTTGAAAAACTTAGCTGAAGAGCCTCCGCCTTCATTTATGGCAGCCGTCATACCATCCCAGCCACCCAGCGCGCTCAAACCATAATAGGTAATGGCACCTGCTGCAAAAAGGAAGATGAACATCTGCATCATATCGGTATAAACAACCGCCCGAAGCCCGCCAAAAACTGTATAAATTCCAGTCGCAGCCACTACAAGAACAGCGCCTGTCCAAAACTCCATACCCATGACCTCAAAAACTAAGGCGCCTGCGAAAATGGTAATTGAAATTTTGGTGAGGATGTAAGCAAGAATGGAGACAACCGAGAGGTAATTGCGGGCACTCGTGGAATATCGGCGTTCCAGGAATTCGGGCATTGTGAATACGCCGCTTTTGAGATAAAAAGGCACAAAGACCCAGCCCAGAATCATCAGCACCAGCGCGGCTAACAATTCAAATTGCGCAGCCGGCATATCGCCTCTTGCACCAGAGCCGGCTAAGCCTACTAAATGTTCGGAGCCGATGTTGGACGCAAAAAGCGAGGCGCCAATCACGAACCACCCGAGGTTTTTACCCCCCAGAAAATAGTCGGTAGAGTTGTAGTTGTGAGCCTTGGCACGGCGTTCCTTGACCGTAACCCAGATGGCTAAAGCAAATACCGCCGCGAAATACACTCCGATAATTGCAAAATCTAATCCCAATAATCCTTTATCCATGATATTTTTGTTTAAAGTGGTTCATTCGTTTGCAAAGTATAAATGACAAAAATAACAGGCTGTATTTACCAAAAAATGGTGTACAGCGCCGTCAAAATTCCAAGCACCAATAAAGAGCCTACTGTAAAGGCTGGCGACGTGCGGAACATCGAGCGATCAATCTCCAGACCTTTAGGGTTCTCGCGGCCTTTAAGCTCCAATATGCTGATGATGAACATTCCGATGATACAAATCAGGAATACAAATCCCATCCGGTCAATGAACGGAATTTCATAAATGCCGACACTGTTCGGCGCACTGAATCCCCACGAAGACAGGAAGGATAAATCCGCCCAATTTGGTAAAAACTTGAAAATGATGGAAAAAATGAAGCCGCCAATGGTGGCAAACAACGCGGCGTTTGCCGTGGTTTTTTTCCAGAAAAATCCCAGCAGAAACATGGCAAAAATACCGGGGGATACAAATCCGGTGTATTCCTGGATGTATTGAAACCCGCCTTTTTTATCAATGCCCATAAACGGCGCAATGATCAATGCGATCAAAATGGCAATTACCACGGTGATTCGGCCAATACGTACTAAGTACTTTTCGCTAGCTTCCGGATTGATTTTTTTGTAAATATCCAACGTGAAGATGGTAGAAATGCTATTGGCTTTTCCGGCCAGTGAGGCCACAATGGCAGCTGTGAGCGCTGCAAAAGACAAGCCTTTTAAACCCAGCGGCAACAAATTGAGCAGCACCGGATAGGCTCGGTCCGGATTCAATTCGCCATCCTGGAGCATTTCTGCCTGGAAATTGCCTTGCTGGTGCAATACATAAGCTGCAATCCCCGGCAGGCATACGATAACGGGCATCAACAACTTGAGAAAAGCGGCAAAAAGCAAGCCGTTTCGCGCGGTTTTCAAATCGGCACCTAAAGCCCTTTGGGTAATGTATTGGTTGCAGCCCCAGTAATTTAAGTTAACGATCCACATGCCGCCCACTAAAATGGACAAGCCGGGCAAGTCCAAATAATTTACATTGTCCCGGGCAAAGATCATGTGGAAATGATCATTGGCTTTTTCCATGGTCAGGTTGAAACCGGCAATGGTACCCGACTGGCCAAAGTGTTCCGCCACTAAGTTGAAGGCTATATAGGTAGTTGCCATGCCGCCCAATATTAAAAAAAAGACCTGGATCACGTCGGTATATCCAATGACCTTCATGCCGCCTAACGTAATGAAAATGGCAAACAGACCCAATAGCCCCATGCAGAAATAAACGTTCAAGCCGCTGATTTCCTTGATCGCAATGGCGCCGAGGTACAGAATAGAGGTCAGGTTGACCACTACATACAACAATAACCAAAAAACGGCCATCACCAAGCTGACCGTGCTGTTGTAACGCCGCTCTAAAAACTGCGGCATGGTGAAAATTTTGTTTTTCAGGTAGATGGGCAAAAAGAAAACAGCTACCACAAGAAGGGTAGCCGCTGCCATCCATTCATAGCTCGCAATGGCAAGTCCCATTTTAAATCCTGATCCTGACATGCCGATAAATTGCTCTGCGCTAATGTTAGAAGCAATGAGCGAAGCGCCGATGGCCCACCAGGTCAAAGAGCCTTCTGCCAGAAAAAAATCAGTCGTACTGGCCTGCGCTGATTTTTTCCGCTGGTAAATCCAGTACCCGTAACCGGCTACGATTACGAAATAAATCAGAAAGATGATGTAGTCTAAGGTTTGTAGCGATTGTCCCACAGATTGAATGTGCTGAGAGTGTACAATTTACAATATATTAGGCGCTAAAGTTAAAAGAATACTTGCTTTCCCATCCCTTTAGGCTATGAAAAGTTTTGTTTAACCCTCGAAATAGGACAAAAAAATTTGATTTCTATAAACTTAAAAAACGAACATTTGGAAAACTGATTTTGGCAAAGGCCTTTAATATCACCCGGTTATTGCGGTAAAATGAGAAATCCCGGGTAATTTGCAGCAATAAGCGAAGATGAAATGACTACTCAAAAAAAAGTGTACTCTGGCAGCCGCCGTATGCGAAAAGCATACTGGACGGCAACCGTTGTTTTGCTAAGCTATGCCGGCCTGATGATCCGCAGAAAGCTCTTCGGTGCCAATTATTATGAAAAGCGGATCCTGGCCTTACACCTTCGAAACGCCGAGCGCGTGAAAAACGCCATCCTCCAACTCAATGGCTTATTCATAAAAATCGGACAAATGTTGTCTATCCTGAGTAATTTTTTGCCCGAAGCATTCCAAAAACCCTTGGAGGCACTCCAGGATAATATCCCCCCCCGGCCTTTTGCTCAGGTTCGGGCGCGCATAGAACGGGAGTTTGGCAAAGGCCCGGAGCACCTGTTTTCCCGGTTTGATGAAATGCCGCTGGCTTCGGCTTCAATTGGCCAGGCGCACCGGGCGCAGTTGCCCGACGGCACAGAAGTGGTGGTCAAGGTGCAGCACGCAGATATCGAAGAAGTCGCCCGAATTGACCTTGAAGTCATCCGCCGGTTGACCCGCATCCTTTCGTGGTTCTACAACATCAAAGGCATGGACTACCTCTATTCGCAAGTCCGTAAAATGATTGAAGAGGAACTGGATTTCAGGCAGGAAGCAGCTGCCATGCTGGAAATTGGCAAAAACCTGTCTGAGGAAAAAGGACTGATAATCCCTGAAGTTCATGCGGCTTTTTCTGCCGGGCGGGTTTTAACCACCACTTGGCACGAAGGGGTGAAAATCTCCAACACCGAACAACTTGACGCCTGGCAACTCGACCGCCGGGAAATTGCCGGAACGTTGGTGCACGCCTACTGCCGCATGGTTTTTAAAGACGGTTTTTACCACGCCGATCCGCATCCCGGAAATATACTCGTTCGTCCGGATGGCATATTGGTTTTGCTGGACTTTGGCGCTTCCGGAAGACTGGGAGCTAATATGCGGGAGGGTATGATCAATCTTATCGAAGCTGCGGTGAAAAGCGATACCCGGGGCATGATCGAAGCCAGCCGCATGATGGGCTTCATCGCAGATGGCCGGGAAGCAGAACAGATGGCTGAAAAAATGATTGTTGCGCTTCGCAATTTTCTTCAAAATGAAGTCCAGCTCGACGGACTAAATTTCAAAGACATCAAAGTCAAGCCTTTCGACAACAGCCTTTTTCGGCTCATTCAGGATATTGGTTTCAGCGGCATTTCAGGCACGGTGCAAGTTCCAAAAGATTATGTGCTGCTCAACCGCATGCTGACCTTGCTGCTGGGACTTTGCAATACATTGGATCCCAAATTTAACCCGCTCGATGTGGTGCGTCCTTATGCCCAGGAGTTCGTGCTGGGCCAACGCGGCGATATGCTCACGTTTGTTCGGAAACTGCTGCAAAATACCGTGACCAATGTGTTGGCTTTGCCCGAAGAATTAAAGCAGACACTCCAGATGACCCGCCAGGGCCGCTTAGAAATGCGTACGCCGGATGTTGCCCAAAGCGCCAGACTTCTTTATCTGGCAGTCCAGCAATTGCTGTTCGCTATTTTGTCCCTGAGTGCCGGAGCGTTGGGGTATTCCTGGCTACAGGATGGCAAAACGACCTGGGCGAATACGGCATTTGGCTTAGCTGGCTTGTTTTTGTTTTTGTTGCTTAAAGCCTGGCGAAGCGGCGGCAGGCAATGGCAGAAAATGCAATAGACCAACCGTGGCTTTACGACAACTGCGCTGCTTCTGCTTTCATAACGCCAGCATACCGGCCGTTTGCGACATTTTTGCAAGGCTGTGCGACAAAATTGATACCCGTTGCGCCCATCCAAATCCCACCTTTGCAACACCTCTACACCTCCTCTCTTACGCTTTCTGATGAACCCTGGTTTTCAGGTTTTTCTTGATTCATCAAAATTTTATTGGTATGAAAAGGATACTCAAAATTTTGGGCGCTCTGCTTGGTGTCCTTGTATTGGCTATTGCAGGCATTGCTGCCTGGATTGGTTTAACGGATATGCCGGATTATCCGGTTCAGACCTTGCCCGTCAACTTATCCGTAGACAGCGCCTCCCTGGCAAGAGGAAAAAATATGGTTGAAAACACCTGTGCGCATTGCCATCGCGGCGAAGACGGCAAGCTGAGCGGCCGGCTTTTTCCTTCAGGATTATTTTGACCTGAAAGCTGCTTTTATCTTATTTTAGTGGCAACAAAACGAACCAAACACCAGTCCGTCATGCCACGAAACTTCTTTTTGCTCGTCGGATTTGCCGTTTCTTCAGTTGTCTTATTTGCGCAGTCAACCCAGGAAGACAGCCTTCGCCGTGTTTATGTAAACGAAAAGGATCCCATCAAAAAAGCGGATGCCTATTTTCAACTGGCAGATTTGCTGGTGGATGAAAAACCCGAAGCTGGCATTCCCTTTGCAGATACCCTTGAACAGATCGGTAAAACAATCCGCGATCCGGAAATTTTGTCGAGGGCATCCTATCTGCGCGGACAAACTTATTACCATCAGGGGAAATATGCTACGGCGCTTCCATTTTACAGGGAAGCTTTAAATTTTGCCAATAAAACAACCGACCTTGACTTACAGGGCAAGGCGCTCAATTCAGCCGGAAGCTGTTTTCACGATATGGTTCAAAACGACTCGGCGCTCGTTTATTTGATGCGAGCCGCCCGGATAAAAGAGCAGCTTGGAAACAAAAAAGACATTGCCGCAGCCTATTCCAATATTGGGAATGTATTCAGCGATGAAATGGCTCCCGACAAAGCAGTCGAATGGCTTGAAAAAGCATTGGCTATCCGGCTGAGTTTGCCAAATGGTGAAAAAAGCGCCATTGTTACTTACAACAACTTGTCTGTTGCCTACAACGTAAAAGGAGACTTTGACAAAGCGCTGGAGTATGCCCAAAAAGGGATTAAGCTGGCGCTGGAAACCGGTAACAAACTCCATGCCGGTGTGATTTATGGCAGCATCGGACACCTGATGCTCAAAAAAGGAGACCCCGATAAATGTATTGAATTCTGCGATCAGTCCGTGCGCTTGCTCACCGAAATCAATAGAAAAGCCAATTTGGTTTTCCCCTTAGCTAACCTTTCGGAAGCGTGGTGGCGAAAGGGAAATTACGCCAAAGCGCTTGAACTCAACAACCAAGGGTATGCCATCATGCAGGAATTAAAACTCCTGCAGCCGTTGGAAGTTTATTATGAAAACTACATGAATATTTACGAGTCCACCGGCGATTACAAACAGTCGCTTTCCTGATATAAAAAATTTGTGGTACTCGACGATTCTTTGTTCAATGCAGAAAAAATTGAACGCATCGCTGCGGTGGAAGCCAAATTTGAAACCCAAAAAAAGGAAGCGCAGTTAGCCCAGCAACAATTAGAAATGGCCAGAAAGGACAACCTCCGAAACCAGATCATTTTTATCGCCATCGGGGTCATTTTGGCATTAGTCGGTCTTTTTCAATACCTGCGCAATCGTCAGAAAGTCAAGCAAAAAGAAGCGGAATTGTCTGCTGTAATTGAACGGGCAGAAACAGAAAAATTGCGGGAAGCCGATACCCTGAAATCCACTTTTTTTGCCAACATCAGCCATGAATTCCGAACGCCGCTCACCCTCATCATCAGCCCGCTGGAACAATTGCTCAACGGCACCTTTAAAGGAGACGTGCGTAAGTACTATGGCATCATGCACCGTAACGGACGTCGCCTGCTGCAATTGGTGAACCAGTTGCTCGACCTGTCGAAGTTGGAAAGCGGGAAAATGAAATTGGAAACAGAAGAAGGTGACATCGCTGCGTTCGTGCGGGCCATCGCCTATTCTTTTGAAAGCCTGGCGGTCAGAAAACTCATTGATTACCGCGTGCTGACACCGCCAATGACGATAACCGGTTTTTTTGACCGCGATAAATTGGAGAAAATCCTGACCAACCTGCTTTCAAACGCTTTCAAATTTACGCCTGAAAACGGCAGCATTGAATTGGAGCTTAAAATGCCGAAAACCGCTCAGGAGCACGCAGGGCTGGTGGAAATCGCCGTTCGGGACACCGGCATCGGCATCCCTGCAGATCAGTTGCCCTTTTTGTTCGATCGGTTTTATTCGCTAATCCCCGCTCAGCCTAACCAGAAAACAGAACATCAATACCTGGCCGGAACCGGCATCGGTCTTGCCCTCACCCGGGAATTAGTGGGCTTACACAAGGGGCAAATCCGGGTGGAAAGCACAGAAGGGCAGGGGACGCAATTTTTATTTACTTTTTTTGTAGAAAACCTTGCAATCAGCCAAGAAAGCCCTTCCGATACCCTTGCCGGGGATAAAACCATTCCAATTCTGTCAATAGCAGAAACAACCCGCTTAGAAAAACCAAAGATGGCGGAGGTTTTTGGCGCGGGCGACCGACAGGTCGTGCTCATCGTGGAAGACAATCAGGATGTGCGCTTGTATATTCGAGATCAACTCATAGAGAACTACGTAGTGATGGAGGCGGGTAATGGCAAACAGGGCCTGGAAATGGCCGTGGAAACCACGCCGGATCTGGTAATCAGCGACATCATGATGCCGGAGATGGATGGACGGGAGTTTTGCCGCTTAGTGAAAAGTAACGAAAAAACCAGTCATATTCCGGTCGTCCTACTTACTGCAAAAGCCGATCAGTCGGACAAATTAGAAGGACTGAGCCTCGGCGCTGACGACTACCTCATTAAGCCTTTTGATACCCGTGAATTGCAGGTTCGGGTAGCTAACCTGATCGAACAACGCCGCCATTTACAGGAGCGCTACCGGCGTTCGCTGCATGCCTTTGCCCCCGCGGAAATTGACCTGGAAAGCATAGATGCGGCTTTCCTGAAAAAGGTCAGAGAAGCGGTGGAAACCAATTTGGAAGATGAAACTTTCAGTGTCGTTGAACTCGGTGCCGCTGTAAACATGAGCCGCAGCCAATTGCACCGGAAACTGAAAGCGTTGACCGGCTACGCCCCAAATGAAGTGATTCGCAACATGCGGTTGGAACGCGCCAAGGCCATGCTGGAAAAACGCGCCGGGAACGCCTCCGAAATCGCCTATATGACGGGCTTCAACTCACCGGCGTATTTTGCCAAATGCTTCAAAGACTACTTTGGGATTTCGCCGAGTGAAGTGGGATAAGCAGATACTGTTTACTGGCCTGAAATCTGAAACCGCTGACCTTCATAAGGAGGAATACCATTTTTTATGAAATACACCGGAAACTAATCCCCGCCAATGCTCCCAAACATAGTCCGGGTGTAAATCAGCCCAAGCGGGAAAGCAATATCCAGACCGGTCATGTTGTAGTGTGCTTTCAGATAAGCCGGCAGCCAAAAAAGAAAATCAACAACAAGCAATGAGGAGGTTCTACCACAACGTCCTGATGGGATAACGCCGAACGGCTGCTGCGGTATCGGGCAAGGGCGTTTCTGTAAATTGCTTGTTTTTCCACAACAACAGCGCTGCCGATTCTTCTGTGCGTTCCAGTATCGTTTCCCCGTCCGGAACGAGGCTGTGCTGGATATCCCGGCGCAGGATGTCTGTTTTTTCGTCGCCATCAACATCGAACAACCAACTGCCGATTAGCACCTGACCGCCGTCGCCGCCATACCATTCGGCTATTGTAATCCGGTCAGTGAAGATTTTATGGGTTTTATCGTACACCAGCAGCGAGTGGTGTTTGAACCAGAATTGCCGGATCTCTACCCAATACGCTTCCACATCGCTTTCCAATGGGAAATGTTGCCTGCCCAAAACTACTGCCCCGGCCGAATCGGCCAAATAATCTATTTCCTGGAGCAGGGTAGGAGGGATGACGCTGAAAAACAAGGCATTGGGAATGGTGTCGCCTGCCTCTGGGACTTCCGTTTCTTCGGATATTTCCACAAGCAGGGTATCGGTTAGCACTTGCAACCGGAAATAGTCCGTTAACGCCCGTTCTTTCGGTAAGCTTGGCCTTTGGCAGGAAGGCAGCAGCAATATAAAAGCCAGGAAGCAAAGTAGAAAAAGGGAGGAAGGTTGGAAAGCCATGGTTTTATTTTTTTGCGTTGAAAGTCCCCGCAATCCAAAAAAATACCAACGCCGTAATAGCGCCGAGGAATAAAGGCGTCAGGCCCAGCCAAGCCGCAGACCGTTGAGCAGCGCTTAATGTACTCCCTTCGCGAATCAGGAGCACCAGGCACTTGATGCTCAGTACCAGCACAACGATGCCCAAGATCACTTGCACTAAGCTCACGCCTTCGCTCCAGCGAATGGAAGCCGGTAATAAACGGGGCAAAAAAATCATTGCCGCCATAAGCCCCCAAATGAGTTTGGCTCATAGCGGCAAGAACTGTGCCGACCAGCCGCGCAGCAAAATCCAAGCAATCAGCACAAGGCCACCGCCTGCAAGGATCAAAAAGAAAAATGCTTTGGCAAAAGACATCTAAAGGCCATCTATGTCAAGTGAGCCTGACTTACCTCCGTTTCCGCCTTTCACATCCATCAATTGGTCGTCCGACAGGATTTCAAATTCCGTGAAATTGGTCATGTTGTTTTGAATTTAAGTTTGAATGAAAAAGGATTGAAAACTACGCTGTAATATTAAAAAAAAGAATTTCATTTCCCTTTCATTTTTTTCAAGCGCGCTGATTTTTTTTGCAGTATGATAAGTTATAAAAGCTCCGTGGAACTCCGTGTTATTTAATTTCGCGGAATCTCGCGGAGAAAACACGGAGTCTCGCGGAGTATGATAAAACCCCTTTACTCCGGCACGGGCTTACCCGATTCCAGCGCTTTAATCATCATGGTCAGCGAGTTTTTATTCACATCATCAGGTGCCTGCACGAGCGCTAGTTTGGCGTGCTTCAGCGCGTTTTTGAAATCGCCAATCGCCGAATAGCCCCGCATCATCCCGACGTGCGTCGCCCAGGTGTTGCCATTCTTTTTGAAATTTTTCTCAAACACCGCAAACCCCTCTTTGTACTTTTTCTGGCGAACCAATTGCCGGCCATAACCGTACATTTCGAGCACCGCAGCATTGGCTAAAGCCGTTTCCATGGTGGCATCTGCTTCCTGCTCGTTGCCTCTTTACACAACCCCAACAAGCTCTAAGTTTTTTTTATTTACAATTATTTCTTTATTTCAGCTATTTTATTTATCATTCCTTTAAAAATTAGTCCATGAAACGGAAGAACCGAATACCAATACAATCTACCTAATAAGCCCAGCGGTCTAAAGGTTGCTGTTTGTGTAAGAATATTATTTTTGTCAATTTTAAATTCTAGCCATGCCTCACCTGGAAGTTTCATTTCTGCATACAATAGCAGGCGTTTTTCTTGTTTGTCTGCTAAAAGTACGCGCCAAAAATCAAGTGCATCACCTGTATTTATTTCTGTGCCACTTTTCCTACCTCTACGCATGCCAACACCTCCTGCCATCTGATCTAAAAAACCTCTGATTTCCCAAAGCCAGTTGCTGTAATACCAACCTGTTTTTCCACCAATAGACCATATCCTTTCAAGTGAAACAGCACTGTTTTTAACCTCAATCGTACGAATGTCTTTAAAGCAACCGTTTACAGGGACTTCCATCAGTTTAGAAAACCCTTTACTGAATATATTACTTGTTTGCGCGTCTTTCCAACTTGAAAGGACTAGGTTTTGTCCTATTTTATCGAAAGCAAGTTTTATGGATGTGTTGTAATCAATGAGTTTAATGCCCAGCAGCTTCGCTAAATTATTAGGTTTACAAATTACTTCGATTTTCATACTGTTTACCAAATTCTTTGCAAGCGCATAGGAGGTAGCTGTAACAAAATATAACCAGTAGGACGATATTTTGGGAGTCATAACAGGCACAATAACGATGCGCCGCTTTAGGCCTCGTATTTTTGCAAATCGTAAAAGCATTTCTTTATAATTTAGGATATCTGGCCCTCCAATATCATAACTGTTATTGTAAGTTTCGGTTTTATCAATCACTCCAATTAAAAATTCTATCACATTGCGAATAGCAATGGGCTGACATTTTGTTTTTAACCAACGAGGGGCAACCATAAATGGCAATTTCTCTACTAAATCGCGAATGATTTCAAATGAAGCACTTCCCGAACCCACTATTATGCCGGCTTTTAATGTGGTAAGCGCAAAATTAGATCCTGATAAAATGGTTTCCACATTTTTTCGTGATGACAAATGTTTTGATAGTTCGGCAGCGTTGCTGATTCCGCTCAGATAAATTACCTGTTTTGCACTTGTTTGTTCAATTCGATTTTTAAAATTTGTGGCACATGTTTCCTCCATATCTTCAAAGTCCCCGGTTTGTGTGGACATGGAATGGATTAGGTAATAAGCTACATCAATATCAGTGGGTATATGCTGTAAACTTTCCTTGTTCAAAAAATCTGCTTCCAATACAGAGAGATTTGAAGTTAAATATTTTTTACTATTAAATCTGCTACGGTCTCTTACACAACAGACAACCTCATGCCCATTTTCTAATAAAACGGGCAATAATCTTTGTGCAATATATCCAGTTACACCGGTGAGTAAAATTTTCATAAAATTAATTATTCAATTATTTTTTCTACTCAATACTTAAAAGATAGTTATTGCTTCACTTTAGCCCTTTGTTCCCCCCTCGTCAATCAGCAGCCTCGGTTAGCAAACGCTCAAGGTAGGCAATTTTGGCTTTCAATTTATTGGCTTGGCTTGCTGGAGGCGAAGTCGATAAATAGTGTCCGTCTTTTTAGTCGGATGTCTGAGCTTTAGAGTTCGAGAGCAAGGCATAACGCAGCTATCGGACTATAAAGACAGACACTAAATAGTGTCCTTCCATTTAGTCCGTGTCTGCTCTTTAGAGTTCGAGAGCAAAACATAACGCAGCTATCGGACTATAAAAACAGACACTAAATAGTGTCCTTCCATTTAGTCCGTGTCTGCTCTTTAGAGTTCGAGAGCAAAACATAACGCAGCTATCGGACTATAAAAACAGACACTAAATAGTCAAGCCCCCCATATTTGTTGACGTACAGCGGCTAGCGTTGCGTTTCTACTCCAAGATGACAGCGAACTTTTGCAATAGTAAATGTTGCTGTTTTCGCCGGGCGGAACTTGGCTAATAGAAGACGCGAGGCGGAGCCATCGCGCCAGCGAGCTAATAGAAGACGCGAGGCGGAGCCATCGCGCCAGCGGGATTAAAGCTCCCCAGCCGCCGCCACATCCAACAACCAAAACAGCGTCCCCGCTTCAGGCTGCACCAGCGCAGCCGGCAGTTTTTCCCAACCTGCTCTTTTTTCCAGCACGTTGGCCACCATCTCCGCTTTTGCGGCGCCGGTGGCTATGAAAACCACGGCGTTTGCATGGTTGATGGTTTGCCCGGTTACCGTGATTCTGTGTTGCCCGCTTTGAGGGTGGTCGGCCACTTCAAAGGGAAGTTCGCTGTAGAAAAGGTGGCTATTGTGCGGGAAAATGGAGGCGGTATGCCCATCATCGCCCAATCCAAGCATCAGGAGGTCAAATACAGGGATGCCATTAAAATGAGGAGTGCTCTGAAGAACAGCTTCCGTGTACCGTGCCGCCTCCGCAGCCGGATCGGCTTCGCCCTGCATTCTGAAAATTTGAGCTGCCGGAATCGGAACCCGGTCTAACAGGCTTTCTTTCGCCATCCGGTAATTGCTTTCCGGACTTTCCGGAAAAACGCACCGCTCGTCGCTCCAAAAGACCTGCACGTTATCCCAGGCAATTGCTTCCTTGAAATGGGCGGCGAGGTATTCAAATACCACTTTGGGCGTAGAGCCTCCCGACAAAGCGATGGAAAAAAAACGGCCTTCCGGTGTGTTTTGAACGCCGCTCGCAATCAGAGTCGCAAAATACTGCGACAGCTCCGCGATGTTGTTGAATATTTTGATGTGTTTTTTCATAATTAGTGCCCGTTCAGTTAGAGCTTGTTAGGGTTTTTCCAACATGCTCGTAGTCCCGTGTCTGTTCTTTAGAGTTCGAGAGCAAGGCATGTTCTGCCCCAAAAACGAGAGTTTACTCGTGTAAATGACCGATTTTGGGGCAGAACATAACGCAGCTATCGGACTATAAAAACAGACACTACAATTCGCAATAAATGCCGTCATCTGACAGATTTTTGCAAGGATAGCGCCAGGTCATACCTTCCCCCTCCACCAGGTCATCGGCCATTTCCGGCCCCCAGCTACCTGCCGGATAGCCTTGCAGAGGAACACTTTTGTCGTTTTGCCAGGCATCCAGCACCGGGGATAAAAATTTCCAGGCTTCAATCACTTCTTCCGTTCGCGCAAACAAAGTGGCATCGCCTTTCATCGAATCGTAAAGTAGGCGTTCGTAAGCAGAGGGGATCCTTTGATTGGTCAGGTCAGCATAGTGAAAATCCATATTGACACGCTGCACATCAAATCCGGCCCCCGGCGTTTTCATGCCAAATTTCATCAGGATCCCTTCATCGGGTTGAATCCGGATCACCAACTGGTTACAGCCATTGGTTGCGTCTCCTTTCGAAAAAAGAAAATGCGGCGTCTGTTTGAAATGTACCACCACTTCCGTGACACGGGTCGGTAAACGTTTGCCGGTGCGGATGTAAAATGGTACGCCACCCCAGCGCCAATTGTCAATATAGAATTTTAAAGCCGCGTACGTTTCGGTACCCGAAGTGGGGCTGACCCCTTCTTCTTCCCGATACCCCAGTATTTTTTCACCTTTGATGGTGGATGCGACGTATTGCCCCCGGATCGCGTGGGTTTTGACCTCGTCTTTTTGGATGGGCCGCAGGGATTGGAACACCTTTAAAACTTCGTTCCGAATGGCAATGGGTTCGAGCGAAGAGGGTGGTTCCATGGCCGTAATCGCTGCTACCTGCAACAAATGATTTTGCACCATGTCGCGCAAAGCGCCAGCCGTTTCGTAATAGCCGCCGCGTTGTTCAACGCCGATGTTTTCAGCCGCCGTAATCTCTACGCGGTGGATGTAATTGCGGTTCCACAAAGGCTCAAAAATCCCGTTGGAAAACCGGGTAACCAGCAAATTCTGGACGGTTTCTTTGCCCAGATAGTGGTCAATTCTGAAAAGCTGCTCTTCTTTCCAGTCTCTCAACAGGATCTTTTTCAGTTTCAGCGCCGATTTGAGGTCGTAGCCAAAAGGTTTTTCAATAATGAGCCGCTTCCAGCCATCCTTCTGTTTGTTCAGCCCAACCGAGGCTAAGTGTGTGGGAATGATTCCGTAAGAGGCAGGTGGCGTAGACAAATAAAAAACGGTATTGCCGCCAATTTCCTCCTTTATTCTCAAATCTTCCACTTGCTGTTTGAATGCCGGGTAGGCGGCTTCGTCATTCACCTGAACGGCAATGTAGTAGATTTTTTGAAGGAAGGCATCAATTTGAGAGCCGTCTTCCACTTCTTTGTATTTGTCAATGTCTAACTTCATGGCGGCTCGGTGCGCTTCATCCGTAAAAGGCGTTCTGGCAACCCCCAGCACGGCAAATTTTTCCGGCAATAAGCCCTGAACGAAAAGCGCGTATAAGGAAGGCACGAGTTTTCGCTTGTTCAAATCGCCGGAAGCGCCAAAAATGACGTATAAGCAGTTATCATTCTTTTTCATTGAGCGGTTTATTCTTTAGTTTTTACGGCGTGTCCGCCAAACTGATTTCTGAGCGCCGCCAGCATTTTCATGGCAAAAGACTCGTCTTGCCTGGATTGAAAACGCGTGTAAAGCGACGCGGTGATGACGTGCGCCGGCACATCAAAATCAATGGCCGTTTGCACCGTCCACCGGCCTTCGCCGCTGTCGGAGACATAACCTTCTATGGCCTCTAATTTTGGATCGTCTTTCAAGGCGATTACAGCCAATTCCAGCAACCAGGAGCGCACCACGCTGCCATACTGCCAGGCGTCGGCAATCTTCGGCAAATCGAGGCCATAGGGGGCTTTTTCTAATATTTCAAAACCTTCCGCGAACGCCTGCATCATCCCGTATTCGATGCCGTTGTGGACCATTTTTACCAGGTGGCCCGTCCCGGAAGGCCCGCAGTAGACGAAGCCATTTTCAGGTGCCAGCGATTTGAAAACGGGTTCTACATAATCTGCCGCTTCTTTTTCGCCGCCGTACATGAGGCAATAGCCGTTTTGCAGACCCCAAACGCCGCCGCTCGTGCCGCAGTCGAGGAAATGGACGCCGGATTGCACCGCTTTTGCGGCACGTTGCTGGGTTTCCCGCCAAAAGGAATTGCCCCCATCAACGACAATATCGTTTTTGCCGAGCAGGGTGAGCAGCGCATCCAAGTTTTCATCCACCGGTTTTCCGGCGGGCACCATCAACCAGACCACTTTTCGGTCGGGCAGTTTGGAAACTAAGTCTTCCAGCGAGGTTGCGCCGGTTGCGCCCAGTTTTACAATTTTTTCGATCATGTCTTCAGATCTGTTCCAGACGACCACCTCATGGTGATGTTCCAATAACCGTTGGACCATGTTGAAGCCCATTTTTCCGAGTCCGATGAATCCGATTTTCATGTTTTATGTTTTTTCGTATGAAGGTGTTGTATTGAATGTGATGGCCGCAGTGCGGCTGACGCTAAGGTACGTTATCGGAAACAGTATAAATGGGAATAATTGTTTTGTATCGGTGGATGGGATGGTTCTGAATGTCGCGATTGCGACGATGGAGGAGGCATGTTTATTGCGTTAGATGTTTATTGCGTTAGATTTTTACTCCGCCAAAATTTTCTTTTTAGTGCAATTAAATTATCAAAAACAACAATTAAAGCAACAAGGCAAACAGGGTAGGAGTGAGGGCATTAGAATGCTCGCTGTTAAGAACACATGCCATGATGAATGAACATCCAGCCGAACGACCGCGGTGGCGAGGGCTGCCAGCGGTTGCTCCGGCCTATCAGCATTGAACTGCCTGACGGCAACACCACATGCCCGCCAACAAATTCATCCGACACGGCTCCAGTCACCTCCCAATGGATCGAATCGCAGACCTGCCACAGGATTTCCCCCTCCGATGTCACCTTTGTTAGACAACCCGCCTTGCCTTCCGCGCCTGTCCACGTAAAATCCGGCCCGGTTAATGCCGTGTTTTCGCTCACAATCCAGTGACCATCCGGCGTGGGCAGCAATGGGTTCAAGGACGGTTATTGTGGCAGTATCGAGGTCGGACAGGACTTTATCATCGAGCAGCGCTACCATGCTGCGCAGGGCATTTACTTCTGCAATTTCACGGGCGGTAAGCGAAAAATTATGTGGAACAAGTTGCAGGATAGAATCGGCAGCAACGTAGTTTTGTTCTTCGAAATGGCTAAGGGCGATGTGAAACGCTGATTCTGCCCGGTCAAAAGCGGCCATCCATTTCCGAATGGTATCGGAGTTGTTCTTGCCGTAGCGTTCGTGGGTAAGCACCATGCCGATGTCTTAGTCCATTCGGTCGCGATAAGCTGCCATAGCAGTTGCTTCTATGGTCGCCAGCGCAGCATTATTGTTCAAAATGGCCTGATCATAACCTTGTTCGGCGCTCCCATAAAGTGCCGCCTGAACGCCATAATCTGCTTTGATGGTCAGGATTTCAGCCTCTGTTTTACAGGGTTCGGGGCAGAGGACAAGGCTGTTGCAAGGAGGAGGTGCGGGGGTAAATATTTTAGAAATACCTAAAAAATCCAATGGTTCTTCATTAAGCGAGCCATTATTATGGTAGTAATTAACCCCGCTTACGCCTTCGTTCAAAAAGTCGCTGTAATCGCCATTAAGGCCATTCGTATAAGAAAAAGTGTTTGCTGCGGAGAGAAAAGTACCAACACCACCTCCTGATGCCTGCCCTTGTTCCGATCGTATAGTAGCCAGCTCTTCCACAGCAAAGTCGTAGCGCTGCGGGGGCAGGTTGGTGTTGCAGAGGTAGTGCAGACCTCTTTGGCCGGAGGCATTGCTGCCATTGGCTAAGTTGGCATAGGTAATCCCTTCATAAACATTCTGAAAAAATACGTGATTGTAACTGCCAAGCCCCTCAGCTAACGAGCCTACAGTTTCTATTGTATTGGAAGTTCCGGTTTTTTTAAAACTATTGCCCACCAACAAAAGCTGCGGCATATTTCCTTTGTACCACACGCCGATTTGTTCAGGGTATTGAGGATAGGCATAAACAGGCAATTCTGCGGGAAGCTCCCCCATCTCGAAGTTGTTGCCATATACCGCAAAACTGAGCTGGCCAAGGGCATGGATGCCAATATTACAACTTTTGAAATCCGAATTAGACACAGATCCCCCCATGTTGGCGGAAGAATTTGCCAGAATACCGAAGTTCAGGTTTTCAAAACGAGAACGAATATTGCCGTTGGTTGTGAAAAGGTCATTCACTTTAAAATCTGATTGCAGGCTTAAAACCCCAACTATTGCCGGATTGAGATTCGGACCGGCAAAAGCAGTTTGAAAGGTACATCCGGCAATTTTTATGCGCTCAATATCACTACTGGCTTTTACATTGCTCAGGACAAGATGTGAAATTGGCAATAAATAAAAGCTGTTATTACAAAATCGGTTGAAATAATCATTGGTAAACGTACACTCGCTGAATCGGGTCAATCCCTAGCTGGAACTGTGCGGATTGATCCAGACACCGTGCCTGTTATTTTTGAATTCTGTACCCGTGCAATCCACGATTCCACCATTGGAAGCATTTACTGCTATGGCGGCATTCTCAATAGATGCCCCGGATAGCGCTAAAATTTTGCCATGCGTTGCGGTGGATTGGGCAACGCCTGCTGTACCCAACACCGTAATGCCTTTCCAGGTGCTGCAATTCGAGGTGAGTGCGGCTTTGAGTTCTAAACGACCTCCAGGCTTGATAATAATTTGACCGCTTTCTGGAAAATGAATTGTACCACTATTGATGGTTAGGGTAGCATTGGTCTCAATGGTTACACTTCCTTGTAAGATCACATTTCCGGTGTAGGGAAAAGCGATAGAAGGCCAGGTTTCGTTGCCCGTAATGGTAATGTTTCCGGGGAAAACGGTGTGCGTAATATTTGCCAAAACAGGGTGGTTAGCCAGGAAGTCTCGCATCCGTACCCCTTGGCCATCTGAAAATATCGGCTTGCAATCATAGAAATTGGTGTACGCCATGATATTGAATAAATCGGGCGAATATCCGGAAGGAGGTACATAGAAAGCATCGGTGATGCTCCTGGATGAGTCGTAGTTTTCCATATACCACAAAGCACAATCAAGGATGTCTTGCCGTGCTTCCGGAAGAACAATCAGATTATATAGTTCATCTATGTTCGCTTATCTGTTCACGAACATAAGCCAAAGCTTCCTCATAGGGAATGCCCTGGGTTTCTTCAGCATCATAAGCGGCCAGCCGACGACGGTTTTCCTGAATGACATACTCAGGGAAAACATCTGGCTCATCCTCGCCGGTTATCTGGGCGATGGATGCAATCAGGGCTAATTGTTCCCTCCGGGTTAGGTGGTGAACTTGCTCTAATACGTTTTCAAAATTTTTGCTCATGATTCAAATATACAGCAATTTTTTCAAAAACCAGGAAGAACCAAAACGCACTTAAAATACCAAAAGGCAAGTTGATTGTGTGCAAATTCCCATACAAACAAAAAAAGAGCCATGAACAACAAAGTCCATAACTCTTTAAGATTCATGTCGGGGTGACAAGATTTGAACTTGCGACCACACGCCCCCCAGGCGTGTACGCTACCAGGCTGCGCTACACCCCGATGCTAAAAATAGAATCGTGGGTAATACAGGATTCGAACCTGTGACCTCTGCCCTGTCAAGGCAGCGCTCTAAACCAACTGAGCTAATTACCCGCATTTGTGGAGTACCTGCATCGCTTTTTGCTAATTGAGGAACTTCCCAACAAGCTTTTTCGCGAAACGTGCGCAAAGGTATGGAAGATTTCTTCGATTCCCGAAATTTTCCACTTGAAAAGTTGACAAAAAGTGCAGCGGATTTGGCCGATGATTTTTGGCTGCTCGCCGGGCAAAAGAGTGCATTCGACTGAAAAGTAGATTTTTTTTGACCCAGCCATGCAACTTTTAATCATAAAGTCAGTTCATTATTACAGAGAGTTTTTTCATACTAGTTCAATTTTGGCAGGGTCGTGTATTGGTTACACGACCTTTTTTTATGCCCGGTGTTCCCGCCTCCCTAAATCTGCAAGAAAATCGTATTTTCGTGCACTTATTCAAGTATCACTACTGTTGCATCAAAGCAAATGGAACGAGGGCGTTTTCTTCAGGCATTGGGAATCATGGTATTGGCAACCGCTATAGTGCTGGCTTATCCATTCGTGCACCAACGCGTCCCTTTCCTTCAGCAGCATTTTGAATCCTACAACTGGGTCAACGGCCTGGCAGTTCCCCGCGCAACGGTGAAAGCCGATACTTCCGGCCAGGTTTCGGACAGCTCGGGGCAAGTTGCTCCACCAATGCTCTTAGAGGGTGCCGAGCACTTAGAGGCATTTTTTCAAACGCTTGACGCGAAAACGGAACAAGTCCGCATTGCCTACTTCGGCGATTCGTCCATCGAAGGCGACCTCATCAGCGAGACCCTGCGCGATAGCCTGCAACGGCTGTTTGGCGGAACGGGGGTCGGTTATGTCCCCATTACTTCCCATGTCAATACCTTCCGTAGAACAATCCGCCACAGCTTTTCCGGCTACTGGTATACCTGCACGATGGGCCAGAACAACTGGCGAAAATTGCCAAGGGGCATTTCAGGGGCTTATTTTACGACCTGGACTGCGCCGGTGGCGGTAGACTCCACGGTGGTGACGGATACCTCAGCTGTTGTGGCGGTGCCGGCAGCCATTACGGATTCGGTGCCGCCGGAACCTCCCGTAGCGCAGCCGAAAGGCCACCGGGTTTCTTACGGCGCCATGCGCTTGTATCCCGGCACCAATGTTTTTGAACGCACCTATTTATATTATGGCGCTCCCAAAGCCGACAGCCTGGCGCGCTACCGTACCGGCAGCGTGAAGACCAGCTTTGGCGGCGGATCGGAAGGACAAACCTATTTGTTAGACGGCGGCAATAAAGTCAACCGGCTCACCTTGTCGCAAACTCCCGGTCGCCGGGTGTCGCTCAGCTTCAATGTGCCAGCGCGGGTGCCGCTGTACGGCGTCAGCGTGGAGAGCCAGTATGGTGTCATTGTGGATAATTACGCCACACGGGGTAATTCCGGCAGTTTGCTCGCTTCGATTGACGCCGGGGTGATGCAGGAGTTTCAGGCGTTCATGGATTTTGACCTGATTGTATTGCAATACGGCCTCAACGTCCTGAATCCCAAGATGAAAAATTACGACTGGTACCAAAAAGAAATGGGCCGGGTGATCCGATATTTCCAGGCGAACCTGCCCGGCGTGGCCATTCTGGTAGTTGGTCCTTCTGATAAAGCCACCAAAATTGACGGGACGCTGCAAACCGATCCCAGCCTGCCCCTCATTACTGAAGCTTTGCGCAATGCGGCAAAAGAAAACAATGCCGCCTTTTTCAGCCTGTACGAAGCAATGGGCGGCGCTGGTTCGATGATCGAATGGGTGGAACAAAAAAAGCCGAGCTTAGCCAATACCGATTATACACATTTTAATTTCGACGGGGCAAAAGAGGCCGGTCACCTGTTGCTTACTGCCTTGCTGGACGCTTACAACGACCGGCCAAAACGGGCAGAAGCGGGCAGGAAAACGTCAAATATTCCGATCCAATGAAGCGAACCTATATAAACCTGCGCTTGTGGAGCCGGATCAGGATACGGATGATGCCGAACTGGAGTTCGGCGGTACAGCTCATCAAAAGAATGGTGATGCCGAACTGGAGTTCGGCGGTACAGCTCATAACCGCCATCCTGATCTTCCCTTGCTGGTTGGTTGCTCAGGTTGCTCCGGGAGCAGGGGAGGAGCTTACGCCCAAAGGATTTACGACGCCCTGGGCTTTTGTGAATACAGACAGCAACCGGATTCGTTTTGCAGAAAATCTCGATCCGTTTATGGCGCGGTTGCACAACCTGGGTTCGGACAGCGTTCGACAGATCAGGATCGTACACATCGGCGACTCGCACCTGCTGGCGGATGTTTTTTCCGGCAAGCTGCGAACGTTGTTTCAACAAAAATTTGGCTCGGCGGGGCGCGGTTTGATTTTTCCATACCGGTTAGCCGGCACCAACGGCCCCCGCGATTACACTTGTAGCAGCAATGTGTACTGGCAATCGCTGAAAAGTATTTATGCCGGAGAGGGGTCTTCGCTGGGTTTGTCCGGTCTGGGCATCCGCAGCGGGACTGGCGCGCCAGCTTTGTATTTGCAAATGAAACAAAAAGAAGCCCCACAATGCGCATTTGATAAAGTAACCATTTTTTGCAAGGATGCTTCGGGGGACTGGAACATTGGCTTGCCCGAAGGTGGGGTTTTGGCGCCAAAATCAGTCCAATATGAAACCGGCGCAAAACACTACCACAAAGTGCGCTCCGGCGATACCCTATACGATTTAGCCAGAAAATACGGCTGCACGGTACGCAATTTGCAAAACTGGAACGGCATCCGGGGCAGTCGCATTAATCCAGGCAAAAAGCTGATTGTAGGCGTTACCCGTAAAGCAATTCCGGCACCCGCAGTTGAAAAAACGCCGCTGCGCCCGTTGGAATCGGTGCGGCAGGAAGGCGGTGCGCACCACGTTGTTTTTCAATTGGATTCCTTGCTGACTTCCGCCGCCATCGAACACCAAGGGAGCACCCTCCTGCACGGCATTTTGCTGGAGAATACCCGCGAACCGGGCGTGCTGTACAACATGATTGGTGTCAACGGCGCAACGTATAACCACTACAACCAGGCGGCTTATTTTTTGCCACAACTCGCTGCTTTGTCGCCCGATCTGGTCATTATTTCGCTGGGAACCAACGAGTCTGTTGGGGGGCGTTTCGACGGGGGCGCAATCCGCAGGGACGTGGAGCGTTTGGTTCGCAATATTCAAAAAGAATTGCCGGGCGCTGCCATTTTGCTGACCACCAATCCGGATATATTAAAGCGCCGCAGCTACCTCAATGTCAACAACTTAGCAGTCCGTTCGATCTTGCTCGAAGTTGCAGCAGCCAACGGCCTTGCGGTGTGGGATATGCACTCGGTGATGGGCGGGCATGGATCGGTGAAGAAATGGCGCTCGTCGGGACTGGCGGCGAAAGATGCGATCCATTTTACCAATGAAGGTTATCAATTGTTGGGGACGCTATTGTTTGAAGCGTTAATGCAAACATACCATGCTGCTGGAGATTAACTGGACCGATATCGCACACCACCTGTTTGTGTACGACCCCAAACGCCCCTTGTTGTTCAACAGCGCGGCTTTTTTGGTCTTGTTTCTCGTGGTTTACGGCTTATTCATCCCGATGCGCCGCGCAACGACCTTGCGCACGCTCTACCTGCTGGCGTTTTCCATTTTTTTCTATTACAAATCAAGCGGCTTGTTTTTTTTCCTGCTGCTGATTTCGACGACCTGGAATTTCGGATTGGGGCACCTGATGTACACGGCTACGTCCAAACCAAGTCGGATTTTTTACCTGCTGCTCAGCCTTGTTGGCAGTCTCGGTTTGCTCGGATATTATAAATACACCAATTTTTTTATTGGGAGTGTCAATGCGCTTGCCGGAACGGAATTTGCATTTCAGAAGATATTTCTCCCCGTCGGCATTTCATTTTTTACGTTTCAAACCTTGAGTTACACGATAGACGTTTACCGGGGTGATTTGAAACCGGTTTCGGCGGAAGCTCGTACGTTGGGCGACTGGTTGCGGAGTTTGGCAGACTTCGCTTTTTATGTTAGCTTTTTCCCGCAGTTGGTGGCTGGGCCAATCGTTCGCGCAGCGGATTTTATTCCACAAATCCGCCAGCCGTTGACGCTTACAAGGGAAAATGTGGGTTATGCCCTGTTGCTGATTTCGGGCGGTTTGTTTAAAAAAGCAGTCATCTCCGATTACATCAGTGTCAATTTTGTGGACCGGATTTTTGCCAATCCCGGACTGTATTCGGGCTTTGAAAACCTGATGGGCGTATACGGATACGCCATCCAGATTTATTGCGATTTCTCCGGATATTCCGATATGGCGATCGGGTTGGCGCTGTTGTTTGGATTTAAGTTGGCCGAAAATTTCAGGAGTCCGTACAAAGCCATTTCGGTTCAGGATTTCTGGCAGCGCTGGCACATTTCACTCTCCACCTGGTTGCGCGATTATCTCTACATTTCTTTGGGCGGCAATAAAAAAGGGAAATTCCGCACCTACCTCAACCTGATGATCACCATGTTGCTGGGTGGGTTGTGGCATGGCGCCAACTGGGTTTACATCGTCTGGGGCGCCCTGCACGGAGCTGCGCTGGCGGTTGACCGTTTTTTGAAAAACATGGGCCGTATCTGGGCCAATCCTGCCATGCGGGCATTGCTGATCCTGTTGATCCTTCAGGTTTGTTGCCACATCGCCATCTGGCGGATTTATGTTTCTGGCGACTTAGATGAACTGGAATACGCCGATTTGCTGAATGGCAATTTGTTCGTCGCCGGCATTTGGGTGGGCATGGCCCTGCTGGCGATGTTATTCGATTGGTTGTTCAAAAAATCATGGGTCAGCCCTGTTGCGGCGGGCATCATGGTTTTTCACTTTGTTTGCTTTTGCTGGATATTTTTCCGTTCCGGGGCGCCGGGCAGTCGCGTGCCGCCATTGGAAACAACGTATAAAATGCTGTACCAGATCATGGCGGTTTTCCGCCCGGAAGTCATCGGCCAGGTGGTGACGGGCTACTGGAACGTTTTGTTGTTGATCGGAACCGGTTTTGTACTCCACTTGTTGCCTTCTGCTTGGGATCGCGGTTTCACGCTGGGGTACATCCGCACACCCGCCGTGGTGAAAGCGCTCGGGTTGGCGCTCATCATCTGGATTGTGATCCAAACCAGCAGCGCCGGGGTGACGCCGTTTATTTATTTTCAGTTTTGAGGGATTTTTGGGGCTTGACGAGTAAGACGGGTGTGGTTTTTTTTACATTTATATTTTGCAGGATAACAAATAAGGTTTGTATTGCTGGTTGTAAAATGAATATAGATATGACCGCTACAAGGAACCGCTGTACAATGCCCTTGCTTTTGGTGGTTGCCGGAAGTGAGGGCATTGTTGTAGGTCAGCCATTCGTGTCGTAACGGTATTCAGCGTTTATTTATGAGTTACAAATTATGAGCAAATGGATGGAATTTCCTAAAAAAAAAGACCACAAATTATCTGAACAAGAATTTACGAGGTATTGCGACACACTTTTTGAAGCGATTATAGATTGTTGTGAACAAAAAGCAGATATACCATTGTGGAAAATGTACATAGACAACTTTAAAACAATGGGTAAAATAAAGAGGAAGAGAGATGAATCTTCTTTTGAGATGAGGGATAAACCATGCTACTGGACATTTTTGTCAACATGACGTTTACTAAACTTTTAAAGTTTAGTAAACGTTGCTCCGTTTTCCTCTGATTCTTGAAAATGTCCAGTAGTATGGGGATAAACAAATGTATATTGATGCTAACTACTGGTTAAACCAATATCCAAACGAGAACTTTATTATTTGGGCAGCCAATGCACATATAATTAAAAAAGACGACATTCTTAAAAAAGAGGGAAGCAAACACTATCTTTTAGGATTAAAGAAACTGGGTGATTATTTGCATGAAAGTTATTCAAGTGTGCGGTATTCAGTTGGAGTTACATCAGCAAAAGGAGCAACCACCGACTTTTTAAATATCAATAAAATGAATACCATTGGTAACCCTTCGTACAACTCACTCGAATATTTTTGGATTAAGATTACGGGCAGCCGCGCAATTGGGCTCGTTGGCTGCCTGAAGTGTGAAATATGGGCAATATGCCCAACTGTTAAAATTTATTACGAATATGGAATCCTTATCACTTGAATTTAACGGGGAAAAAAAATAGGAATCAACGAATTCCTCCTGTTAGATACCGACGAAATCACCGAAGATGAAATCATGGCAGAAATAAAAGCCGTTCGGTATGGCCAAAAAGAAACGCCTTGAAATCATCCTCAATACGAACTGGTATGTCAGTGCTTCGATAAACCGAAACTCCAGGCGGCGGCTTTACGATCTGTTGATCAACGAAAACGTGACGATATTCTACTCCAGAGAACTTTTAGCAAGTGCTTAGTCTTTGCAGCCCAACTAATGTCCGTCCATTTAGCCCCGTGTCTCTCATCGGACTATAAAGACAGACACTAACTGGAGTTCGGCGGTACAGGGCTGCACAAAAAGAAACCCGGCTGTGACGCACACAACCAGGTTGCTTTCAGAAAGGCGCGAACCTTTCTCATTCCTAACCTAATGGCTTTGGAATTAACCGACCACGACTGCCATGATGATGCAGAGAATAAACAAGGCACTTACCAAGATCCAGGTAGCTTTTTCGATGAAGTCGGTAGATTTGGATGCTCCAAACAATTGGTTGGCCTGATTTCCGCCAAAAGTGGAGTCAATACCGCCACCTTTGGGGTTCTGAATCAGCACTGCGGCCATCAGCAACACACATACAATGGCGATGATTACACTCAATAAAGTAGGCAACATGGTTTATTTCTTTTTAAGTTTTTCAATTTTGGCTGCAAAGTAAGCACTTTTTTCCGGAAACTTCATCATCAGGCGCTCGTACATTTTAGTAGCCTTGTCATATAGTTGTTGAGCAGCCAATAAATCCGCCAATGTTTCACTGGCTAAAGCGGTATTTTCAGTAACGCTCAGCCGAGCAATTTCTGCGACCGCATCCGGCGCTTTTTTCGATTTTTTTTCGGGCTGCACCGTTGGCGGCAAAGGAATAGGGGGTTGGGGTTGTACCGAAACAGGCGCTGCCGGCGTCGGGCGGGTCCAGCTTCTGAAGGTGGCTTTGGGCAGGGGTGCTGCTGTTGGCGCAACCTGTGCGGCTTTTTCCAAAACGGCTTCCACAGCGGCAAGGGTAGCCCGGTACTCAACAATACTGGAAATCACCGCAGCATCGGTTGCGAGCCGGTGGACTAAAGGTTCCTCTGGCGCCGCTTCCGTGGTCGGGACAAGATCCCAGACGATTTCTTCAACCCCTGTTTCTGAAGAATCCGGCGCAAGCACCTCAACCGGCTCGGCTTCGATCATAAATTCAGCATCAAAAGCCAATGCTTCTTCAACTTCGGAAACTATTGGCGCAACCGGAATCATTGCTTCACCCGGTGCTATCGGAACGGAATCGGAAGTAAAATCGAACGCCAGGTCTTCTTCAATTTCCTCCGTTTTGGGCACAACCGGCGCTTCCCGGAACACCGAAACAGGCGCCGCTAAGATGGGGCGCGCAAGGGTAACCTCTTCAACCGGTGCAGGCGACTCTTCCCGGAGTGCAGCAAGGTCTTTGAGTTCCAGAAAATCTTCATTGAAAACAAAAAACGGGGTTTCCGATTTTTCGTATTGGGTCTGGATAAAGCGGTACAAAGCACGGCGGTCCAGGCTATACACCGCAGCTTTTTCAAGCAATTTTCGGGCATCCGGGCGGTGTTCCATCCGGCTTTTTTGCAGCAACAACCAGCGCAGGTGCGCATTGTAAGGATACTCCAACGCAAGGCTTTTTAATTCCTCGTAAGGCACCTGGTACAAAAGCGAGGGATCATTTAGGTAGTCCCTGAAGTTTTCTGCATTCATATCATCCTGCTTTATGTTTAGATTCATTTTTTGGAGCCGAGCACAACGCAGCTATCAAATATTTGGCCGGTGTCTGTCTTTAGCGTTCGAGAGCAAGGCGTGCGAAGGCTCCAAAAACGGGAGTTTACCTGAGTAAATGACCGATTTTGGAGCCGAGCACAACGCAGCTATCAAATATTTGGCCGGTGTCTGTCTTTAGCGTTCGAGAGCAAGGCGTGCGAAGGCTCCAAAAACGGGAGTTTACCTGAGTAAATGACCGATTTTGGAGCCGAGCACAACGCAGCTATCGGACGCTAAAGAAGACACTCAATCAAATAGCAATCGCTCTCTACCAGGGGGAACTATGCCCAAATGCCGGTATGTCTTTTCGGTAACTTCCCGGCCACGCGGCGTGCGCTGCAAGTAACCTTCCATGATCAAAAACGGTTCGTGTACTTCCTCTATTGTACCGGATTCTTCCCCCACCGCCGTAGCAATAGTGGTCAGACCCACCGGCCCGCCCTTGAATTTGTGGATGATGGTGGACAGGATGCGGTTGTCCATTTCATCCAAACCACCTTCATCCACATTAAGGGCAGCCAGTCCGTACTGCGCGATTTCGGTGTCAATACTGCCGGTGCCTTTCACCTGCGCAAAATCCCGGATCCGCCGGAGCAACGCGTTGGCAATGCGCGGCGTCCCCCTGCTTCTGCGTGCAATTTCAGTCGCACCGTCCTCCGTAATGCTAATGCCAAGGATACCGGCGGAGCGCTTCAGGATGAGTTTCAGCGTCGGCATATCGTAATAATCTAAGTGGCAGGTGATTCCAAACCGCGCACGCATAGGTGCCGTAAGCAAGCCCATCCGGGTGGTAGCGCCCACTAAGGTAAACGGGTTCAATGCGATCTGGATGCTTCGGGCATTGGGGCCGCTGTCTATCATGATGTCAATTTTGTAATCCTCCATCGCGGAATAGAGGTATTCTTCCACCACGGTGTTAAGGCGGTGGATTTCATCTATGAACAGCACGTCGCCTTCGTCTAAGTTTGTCAGCAGGCCAGCCAAATCGCCAGGTTTCTCCAGAACCGGGCCGGAAGACATCTTTAAATTGGCGCCTAATTCGTAGGCAATGATGTAGGAAAGGGTCGTTTTGCCCAAACCGGGCGGACCATGTAGCAACACGTGGTCGAGCGCTTCGCTGCGCTGTTTGGCGGCCTCGATGAAAATGCTCAGGTTTTCGGCAATGCGGGGTTGCCCGCTGAAATCGTCCAGCGCTTTGGGCCGCAGCGCCCGTTCTACCTGTTTATCTTCGGAGGCTTGTTGTTGTCCGCTTGGATCAAGATATGGATTTTGCATATTTCTTTTTACCTTTGCCCGGTTTTTGGGGCTGGCGCATTTTAAGGCCAATAGCATTCAAAAACGCGCTTCACAACATTGCCTAACCGGTAACAACGAACAAAATACAACAATACAATGAGTGGAACAAAAGTAAGGATTGAAAACGGAAAATTAATCGTCCCGAACGACCCTGTGATCCCTTTTATTGAAGGCGACGGCACAGGAGCAGACATTTGGGCAGCTTCCGTCCGTGTAATTGATGCGGCTGTTGAAAAAGCTTACGACGGCACGCGCAAAATTCACTGGCGCGAAGTTTTAGCCGGTGAAAAAGCGTTCAATCAAACGGGCGAATGGTTGCCCCAGGAAACATTAGACGTGATTTCTGAATGCCTGATTGCCATCAAAGGCCCTTTGACAACCCCTGTAGGCGGCGGCATCCGTTCGCTTAACGTGGCTTTGCGCCAACAATTGGATTTGTACGCCTGTGTTCGTCCGGTGCGCTATTTTGACGGCGTTCCTACACCAGTGCGCCAGCCCGAGTTGGTAGACATGGTGATCTACCGCGAAAACACGGAAGACATTTACGCGGGGATTGAATACCTGGCAGGTACAGATGAAGCAAACAAATTGCTGAACTTCCTGCAAAACGAACTGGGTGTCAAAAAAATCCGGTTCCCAAAAACGTCTTCTTTCGGCATCAAGCCGGTTTCCATTGAAGGCACGGAACGCTTGGTGCGCGCTGCGCTGGAGTATGCCATCGAACACAAAAAACCTTCGCTGACCTTAGTCCACAAGGGCAACATCATGAAGTTTACAGAAGGTAAATTTAAGGATTGGGGCTACGAATTGGCCGAACGCGAATATGGTGATAAAGTGTTTACCTGGGTACAATACGACCGAATCAAGGAAGCAGAAGGCGAAGCTGCGGCCAACGCCGCTCAGAAAGCAGCGGAAAACGCTGGCAAACTAATCGTTAAAGACGTGATTGCCGACGCTTTCCTCCAGCAGATTTTGCTGCGCCCTGCCGAATATTCGGTGATTGCAACGTTGAACCTGAACGGAGATTACATTTCCGACGCCCTCGCTGCCCAGGTTGGCGGTATTGGCATCGCTCCCGGTGCCAACATCAACTACGAAAACGGTGCGGCAATCTTTGAAGCGACCCACGGCACAGCGCCAAAATATGCAGGTTTGGACAAAGTGAACCCAAGTTCGGTGATCCTTTCCGCAGTCATGATGCTGGAGTACATGCGCTGGAACGAAGCAGCCAACCTGATCGTCAAAGGTTTGGAAAGCGCCATCAACAAAAAACGCGTCACCTACGACTTCCACCGGTTGATGGAAGGTGCAACGCTGCTGAAATGCTCGGAATTTGGTAGTGAGGTGATCGAAAACATGTAAATGGAATTGCCTGACAAGGAACAAAAGGCATAAAGGAAACTTTGGAATGTCGTGAAATTGTTCTGATTACCCATAACTAGTAATTGAACTATAATTATCCTCGGCTTCCCGCCTCTTGCCCCATTGTCAGGCAATTTCTGATTTATACAAGCTCTTACTCCCCCCCATCCAACTTCGCAACCTCCACTGAATAATTCCCCACCGCACGCCCCTGCGTGATGCCAACTTCCGAATCGAACCGGTAGTGAATGCCTGCATAAATACGGGATAAAGCCGCCTCTTCTGCCCAGGCATCGGCACGGGCTTTTTCAGCCGGAAAAATGTGGCCCAAAACGGTCGCTGCCGCTGCTGAAAACGTGGAGTGACCTGACGTATAACTCGGAAAATTCGGTGTACCCAGAATGGTTTTGAATCCGGGAATGGCACCCGCCGGCCTTGGGTAGTGGTAGTAGTATTTTGCGTCCCAGCAACTGATGCCTGCGTCCATGATGGCCATGTTCAGGTAGGCAAACGTACGCGCCGACCGCAGCGGGTTCTCGCGGTATTTCACCATCAGGTCGGCAGCGAAGCGGTTCCAATGCCCCGGAGGCGTATAAGTGCCCAAACCATCTGCCCAGAAATTGGCAATTTTGCGCTGTTCTGTGGTGAGGTTATCAGCAATGTCCTGGAGTTCTGCGACAGCGGTCAGGAATTCTGGTGAACCTGGCGCAGGGGGCGGCACAGGCCGCACGGCTTCTACATTCGGAACGCACCAAAGTTTGACCCGTCCAAAGTACGGCGTTATGCCCACTGGGCGCCGCGGCGATTCCAGGTTTTCCCAATGCCAGCCCCAACGCGCTTGTGCGGCATTGCTCAGCGAGTCAGAAATAGGGCGCGGCGTTTGTGCGTTGGCCATGCCGTCCGTTTTGGCGCGGTTCATAAAAATGGCAGCTACGGCTCTTCCAAGCGAGTCGCCGGCAACAATATCGCTTTGCACGTTCATACCCGCCCAGATCAGGCTGCTTTTGTGTTCAGCAGCCTTTTCGGTAATGAAGTCTTTTTCCAATGGGAACATCGCCGAAAGGATCACCTGAGAGACAGCGGCAATGGTAGCGCCTTCCGAGGGGTAGGAGGGAAGCCCGTTTTCAGGCAAGTGCGTGGTAATGGAAGCATCCACCGTATAAGGCGCAGGGCGGTTAAACTGGTATTTATAATGCCAGTTTACCATGAGCGCATCGTACTGCGCACCACCCCAATAAGCCAGCATCCGGCAAGCATAGGGCGGGTGGCTGAATGGGAAAAGTGGATATTGGCCGGGATTTATAGCGTTTGGTGCCGGGTAGGTACCATCGGCGTTAGGTGCCGGCGTTAAGTTGTATTTGGCGGTGAGTTCGCGCGCAATTTCGTTCCAACGGATCAGGGAGTTGCTGCTCCAGTAGCGGACAGCTGCATCTTGTGCTCGGGTGAGTTGGGCAGAAGCTGCTTTTACCGCCGCTAATTCGGTCAAATAAGCCGGATCTGTGATCGCGCCCGGTGTGGGAATGCCGATCTGATCCGGCGCGTTGAGCAATACCGGATTCCAGGTTCCCCCGTCTTCGTCAAGCGTTGCAAATTCATACGCTTCGTAATCGAGTTGCTGCGGCAAATCTTTTTCGCAGGATTGAAAAAAGAGCAAGGCTGAGGCAAAAATTATGAGGAGTGGAAATATCTTTTTCATGTTGTGTTGATGATTTTGAATAACCTGTGATGATTAAATTTTGGTAAAAAAGATTACCAAATCCCAAACTGATACGTTACCCCTCCACTGAGCGCCAGCGATTGACCCACATTCCGACCAGTAAGGATATAGCCACCAGAGGCAACTACGCCAAAACCTTTTACGAATGGAAAATAGTACTGCAAGCCGCCACCTACGCGGGTAAAGTTCATTTTATTGGAAGGGAAACCTGCGTCCTGCCTGCGAATGTCGAAGCCGCCGAGGCTTTTCAACCCATCAAAACTGGCTTCAATTTTCAGAGAATTGTTGAATAGCCAGATACCGGCAACTGCGCCGTAGGTAATGGCGTCCGGCATGTCCACTTCATCTGTGTAGAAGCCCTGCGTGGTGTAGTAATAATCGCGTTCGATGACGCAATTGCCGCGCAAATGGAAAGCGCCTTGCCCCCGGACGTAGATGCCGGAGCCTGTCTGGTACTGCCGGCAAGGCTTAAATCCTTGTGCGGAATCGGGAAGACAGGTTGTTAAAGCCGGAATGCGGAATTCGATTGTACAAATACCCAACGTGCCTCATGTGGATGATTTGCAAAGGAAATACACAGGATTTTCCGGTTAAGGAACCTGTAAACAGGTCAAGCCTATGCAGGAGGGTGGATGAAGGTTGGAATGAATGCAAAGCTGTATGGAGCAGCATAATGGAAAACGGAGTCAGCTTGTCTGCCTGTAGGCGGAAGCGGTAATGCTGATTCCGGTATCATAAACTCCTTGAACAAACCTTTGAGCAGGTTTGCCTGATCGGAATTGTTGGCTGGATGGTCTTCCGACGGAGTGGAAACAGTTTTAATATTCGTCAGATCTGATTGGTCTTCAACAACATAAAAAACAGTTTCTTCTTCGGTGGCTTTAGAGAACACAAAGTCGCCGTAGAAATTACCGCGTGGCGTGACTTCGGTTTCATCCAAGACCCGAACCGCGCTTTTAATGCCGGTTTCCTGGGTAACTACCGCTGCAAGCGCTTTTTCGGCAGCGTTCATTTGCCGTTGTACTTCAACAAGATAACGCACTTCAAAGCACAGGTGCCCCCCGACCCACTGGGCCAAAGAAAGGGAGAGCAGAAGCCATGCAGAAGCGATTCTCATTTCGAAAACAGCATTGTTGAACAGCAAAGCAAGCAATTAATCCCGAATCAAAAAAATATTCCGGCAGATAATTCTACCGAACAACGGCAACTCTTGAAAATCTGCTTGATGAAGGGTTGTTTTTACCCACAATCCTAAAGGGGCTATGTGAATCATGTAAGTTATTGCCAGAATTGTGTAAGGCTGTTCCCTGTAAAGATAGCGATCTTTGAGCCTAGTAATTTAATCAAAAATTCAATCAAAAATTGACAATGAAAAATTCAACGGTTCTTTCAATCTTCTTGGTAGCGGCAATGGGTTTCCTGTTTGCCTGCAATTCCAGTCAAACGGCTGACGAATATCTCAAAGACGATAATCAGCGTATGGCCATGATTGGTGGAATTGCCCACCATCAACCTTATATGGCTGAAATGATGAACGAGATGATGAACAGCGATAGTTGCAAACAAATGATGGCGCAAAGCATGATGAGCGACCCCAAGATGATGAATATGATGGTGAACCACACGATGAATATGAGCAAAAACGACACTTCCATGTTCAAAATGATGATGGGCAAAACAATGGAAATGTGTGATGCCGACCAGTCAAAATGCCACATGATGATGGGCGCCATGCAGCCGCACTCAAATGTGATGAAATCCATGAAGGGCATGTGCGACATGAACATGATGCCGAAAAAATGACTAATAAATTAGCCAAACAACGGGCAACAGCGCACCTGAAGGATGGGCAACAGCGTACCTGAAGAAATTTTAAATATTTAGTAAAATGAGTCACCAGAATTTTCAATCCTGTATTGATGCCTGTATTGCATGTGCAGTAGCATGTGATGCCTGCGCAAAAGAATGCAAAGGAATGGCAGGTCACGAACAAATTGTAGCGCTTTGTTTAGCTTGTGCAGACGAATGCAGAAAGTGCGCCGAAGCCTGCAAAAGTGGAGGCGATGCGGCTGTTAAAGCGGCAGAAAAATGTGTAGCAGCTTGTGAAGCATGTGCAACAGAATGTGAGAAAAACGCAGATATGGCGTGTTGTGAAACATGTGCTGCCGCTTGTCGCACATGTGCAGAAGAGTGCAGCAGCATAGCTGTGGTACCTGCTTAAAAAAACTTTGCCGTTCCGGTTTGCTTGCAAATATAGTCAGCCGGTGCGGCAGATTTTATTGTAATCATTTTAATCAAAAACAATCAAAATTCAGGAATCATGGAAAAATCAATTATGCATACTTACCACATCGGGGGTATGAGTTGCGGAGGATGTGTTGCAACGGTTAAAAATAAATTGTCCGCTATTCCCGGCGTAACAACCGTAACAGTTGACTTAGCAAAGAAGCAAGCAGAAATTACTTCTTCCCAAGCGATTGGAGCTGATACGTTAAAGGAGGCATTAAGAAATTCAGGTTATACCATTGCTGAACTTAAAGCTGAAATAGCTTCATAACATCTCATCCGACTTTCACTTCAATCACAAAAAATAAGTAAAATGATGCACGATGATTCTTGGGGCTGGGGCATGGGTTGGGGTATGTGGATTATTCCGCTTGCTGTTATACTCATCATTGTCTTTTTATGGAGAGGTAAACGCAAAATGTGAAATCACCATAGCCGTCAGGCTAAGCGCTATTCATATCAGCCCCGGCGGGGCGATGATATCTGTAGCCTTGAAGATGCCCCCGAAAGGCCAGCCCCAGCGGGACGGTTATGTGGAAATTACGTGATTTTTTCTAACTGTGGAAACCATTCAGTGACGCGATGGATATACACAGCTTGTTCGCAGGTTTTCCAAGCCTACACCCGCTGTTCGTCCATTTCCCGATTTTGCTACTGCTCTTGCGGCGGTAGCACAATTCTTGGTGCTATTTTCACAAATCGAACTTTGAAAAAATGAATTATAGAATTTTGCTTGTAGCGCTTTTTATCTTGACGGGTAGCGTTGTTTTTGGACAAAACACGAACAACTCCTCTACGGAACCAATCATATACACCTGCACGATGGACCCGGAAGTCCGTTCCAACAAACCAGGCAACTGCCCAAAGTGTGGAATGAAACTGGTCAGAAAAAAAACAAAAACAACAAAACCTAAATCCAAATCTTTGCCTGAACCTCCAAAGCAGATGGATATGCCAATGGTCAAAGACAAGACTATTGCCCCGGACAATAGTTCTATAATGGAAATGAATGGCTCCAAAAGACCCACGGTGAAAAAAGTGGCAGAAGCCCCATACACGCCTAAAATAGTCCGTTACGACCTCTACTTGCGCGATACAATCGTCAACTTTACGGGTAAAACCAAACACGCAATTGCTGTAAATGGAAGCATTCCTATGCCTACCCTGACTTTTACAGAAGGTGATACGGCGGAAATTTATGTCCACAATGAATTGAAGGAAGAAAGCGCCCTCCACTGGCACGGCCTCTTTTTGCCGAATAAATATGACGGGGTACCCAATTTGACCCAGATGCCCATCAAGCCGCATGAAACCCATGTATACCGATTCCCTATTATCCAGCATGGCACCCATTGGTATCACAGCCATTTCGGATTACAAGAACAAATTGGCATGTATGGTGCCTTGATTCTAAACAAAAGAAATGAATCGACGCTCCCAACATTGCCCATCGTGCTGAGTGAATGGACAGACATGAATCCTCGCGAAGTGGACCGTAGCCTCCACAATGCCACGGATTGGTTTGCGATCAAAAAAGGCACAACGCAGAGTTATGGTGAAGCTATTAAAAGTGGTCACTTCAAAACGAAACTAACAAACGAGTGGAAGCGCATGAATGCGATGGATGTTAGCGATGTCTATTACAACAAGTTCTTGATTAACGGGAAAGACCAGAACGAGCAGCCTCAATTCAAAGCGGGCGACCAGGTTCGTTTGCGGATCGCCAATGGCGGAGCATCGTCTTATTTTTGGTTAAGTTATGCAGGTGGAAAAATCACCGTAATAGCCTCAGACGGCAACGATGTGGAACCCGTCAAAGTGGATCGCCTGATTATCGCCGTTTCTGAAACGTATGATGTGCTCGTATCAATTCCCGATAACAAAAGCTATGAATTTTTGGTCACACCTGAAGACCGTACCAAGTCCGCATCACTTTGGCTTGGCAGCGGTGAAAAAGTGGCAGCCACGCCACTGCCGAAACTGAAATATTTCGCAGGCATGAAAATGATGAATAACATGATGTCCATGAACGGCGATTTGATGCCGATGGGCATGGAAATGAGCAATCAGGAAATGGACATGAATTCCGTGATGTACCCCGAAGTGACGGGTGCGGCCAAGCCAAAGCACAACATGCACAACATGCAATCGCCCAATAACGAAAGCATGCCAGGTATGAACATGGAGGCCGATACCACTGACATCGTTACGTTGAACTATACTATGTTGAAATCGCCGATAAAGACAACCCTTAGGCCAGGGCCATTGAAAGAACTGAAATTTGATTTGACCGGCAATATGAACCGCTACGTATGGAGTATGGATAACAAGACCATCTCCGAAAGCGACTATATACTGGTCAAAAAAGGCGAAAACTTGCGTATCATTTTGTATAATAACTCGATGATGCGCCACCCCATGCACTTACATGGGCATGATTTCAGGGTGCTGAATGGGCAAGGTGAATATGCGCCAATGAAGAATGTGCTCGACATTATGCCGATGGAAACAGATACCATTGAATTTGCTGCCACAGAGAGCGGTGACTGGTTTTTTCACTGCCATGTTTTGTATCACATGATGAGCGGCATGGGTCGGGTGGTTCGATATGAAAACTCTCCGCCCAATCCTGAAATACCCAACCCAAAATTAGCGCAGCGAAAGTTGTTTGCAGATGACCGCAAAGGCCATTTTATGGCAAAGGTGGGTCTCGAAACCAATGGCAGTGATGGCATGGCGATGTTTGCACAAACGCGATGGAAGCTGAGCACGCTCTGGCATTTGGGTTTACATGCGGAGCATGGCTATGAAAGCGAGACGATGTTCGGTCGCTACATTGGCAAAATGCAATGGCTTTTTCCTTATGTGGGTTTTGATGTCCACTATAAAAAAGAGGGCACGCCGAAAGAAAATTTTTTTGACTTAAAAGGCAGTCTAAAAAATATCTTCGGCAGCGATGTAAAAAACTGGTTTGGTCAAACGAGTAACAGGAACAACCGTAAAACCGTGGTTGTGGGGATTGCCTATACTTTGCCTATGCTGGTTGTCGCTGATTTTAGAGTGGATGGAAATGGGAAATTTCGTTTTCAATTATCCAGAGAAGATATTTCCCTCACCCCGAGGCTACGGTTCAATTTGATGCTCAATACGGACAAAGAATACATGGCTGGATTTCGCTATATAGCCAATAGGTGTGTTTCTTTGTCTACACATTACGATAGTGATATGGGGCTTGGGATTGGTGTTACGTTGATTTATTAAAAGTTTAACTGCAGAATAGTGGCATCACAAGAGAAATCTTCGAAAGAAGATGACGCAAAAAAAATGGACATGACCGAAGAGGAACAAGCTAAGATGGACCACAGCAAGATGGATCATTCCAAAATGGACATGACCAAAGAGGAACATGCAAAGATGGATCATAGTAAAATGGATCATGGTGCTATCCCGATGGGTATGGCAGGCCATGACCATCATAAAATGATGATCAAAGATTTTAAAAAACGCTTTTGGGCATGTTTGATTATTACCATTCCCATTCTTGTTTTCTCGCCAATGATCCAGGATTTCGTTGGTTTTGAATTCTTATTGCCGGGCAATCAATACATCCTTTTAGCACTTTCATCATTTGTTTACTTCTGGGGTGGCTGGCCATTTCTGAAAGGTTTTTGGGGCGAAATAAAAAAAGGCTCGCCAGGGATGATGACGCTAATAGCCATGGCCATTTCAGTAGCCTATTTCTATAGTGCAGCTACGGTATTTGGGTTGCCGGGAGTAGACTTTTTTTGGGAATTAGGTACCCTTATTGTAATTATGTTGCTGGGCCATTGGCTGGAAATGAAATCTGTGCTTGGCGCTTCAAAGGCTTTGCAATTACTCGTGAGCATGATGCCCGCTGAAGCGCACCGTGTAAAAGCAGATGGACAGGTTGAAGATGTGAAACTGGAGGTGCTGGGGCAAAATGATGTGATCATGATCAAACCGGGTGAAAAAGTGCCGGCTGATGGTATCATCATAGAAGGAAGCAGTTATTTGAATGAAGCTATGCTAACCGGAGAATCCAAACCGATAAAAAAAGAGATTGAAAACAAAGTAATCGGCGGCTCTATCAATGGCAATGGTTCGCTCAAAGTAAAAGTAGAGCATACGGGGAAAGATAGCTATCTCAATAAAGTGATTGCGCTGGTAGAAGAAGCGCAGAAGTCAAAATCTGAAATGCAAAACCTTTCTGACAGAGCGGCAAAATGGCTTACTTATATTGCGCTCGGCATTGGTTTTGGAACTTTAGCAGTGTGGTTGTTTTTAGGCTTCCCCTTTGTATTTGCTTTGGAACGAATGGTCACAGTAATGGTCATTGCCTGTCCACATGCATTGGGGTTGGCGATCCCCTTAGTCGTTGCTATCTCTACGGCAGTATCTGCGCAAAACGGGCTTTTAATACGAAACCGTACTGCCTTTGAAGAGTCACGAAAAATAACAACGCTTTTATTTGATAAAACAGGCACTCTTACAAAAGGTGATTTTGGTGTTACTCGGATTTTATCGCTTGACAAACAATTTTCAGAAGATGAATTGTTGCGGCTTTCTGTGGCATTGGAACAAAGTTCGGAGCACCCGATTGCTGTTGGCATAGTTCGTAAGGCCAAAGATAAAAAGATCAGTGTTCCCAAACCCGAAAAATTTAATTCAATAACAGGCAAAGGTGTTGAAGCAATTGTTGAAGGCAAACAAATAAAAGTAGTAAGCCCCGGTTATCTAAAAGATAAAAACATTGCTGTTCCTGAAGATGCTTATAGCAGCGAAGCAGAGACGGTGGTGTTCATTATTATAGATGAAAAACTTGCCGGATATATTGCGCTGGCCGATGAGATAAGACCCGAAAGTGCTGAAGCTATTAAAGTGTTTAAAAAGAATGGCATAAAAGTATTGATGGCAACCGGCGATAATGACAAAGTAGCTAAAGCGGTAAGTGATTACTTAGGGCTGGATGGATATTTTGCAGAAGTGCTGCCACACCAAAAAGTGGAGATTGTAAAGGATCTGCAAAGCAAAGGGGAGTTTGTTGCCATGACTGGCGATGGGGTAAATGATGCTCCGGCACTTGCACAATCAGATGTAGGCATAGCCGTGGGTTCCGGCACAGATGTGGCTGCGGAAACTGCTGATATTATTTTGGTAAACAGCAACCCGCAGGATATTGCCAATCTTATTTTGTTTGGAAAAGCCACTTACAAGAAGATGATTCAAAACTTAGTTTGGGCAACCGGATATAATGTAATTGCGATACCCTTGGCTGCCGGCGTTTTATACAAAGCGGGGTTTGTTTTAGGCCCGGCTGTTGGAGCTGTATTTATGAGTTTGAGTACAATAATTGTAGCCGTAAATGCGCAATTGTTGAGAAAGAAAATAGGCAATTGACGAATTCCCGACCAAGCTCTTAGAAAGCTCATTCTTTAAAATACAAAAACAACACCTAAAAATGAAATCAACAACAAATATAACTACACTGTTTCTCGACATCGGCGGCGTGCTGCTTACCAACGGATGGGGTCATGTATCGCGGCAGCTGGCTGCAAAGGAATTCAACCTTGATTACAACGATTTCAATACCAGGCATGCCATTGCCTTCGAAACTTATGAAATAGGCAAACTTACTGCGGACGAGTATTTAGACATTGCTGTTTTTTATGAACCAAGGGATTTCACCAAAGATGCATTCCGGCAATTCATGTTTAGCCAGTCTAAGCCGTACCCAAAAATGATCGGATTAATAAAGAGACTTAAAGAACAATATGGTTTAAAGATCATTGCAGTAAGTAATGAAGCGAGGGACTTAAATACCTACAGGATTGATGAATTTGGATTAGCGAGCTTTATTGATTTTTTTGTTTCCTCCACGTATGTGCACATACGGAAGCCCGACAAGAACATTTTTAAACTGGCACTTGACATGGCGCACGTGCAGCCGGATGAAGTGCTTTATATTGAGGACACGGAGGTATTTATAACCATTGCTGAAAGTATGGGCGTAAAAGGAATTTGGCATGTAAACCATGAAACAACCTGTGAAAAATTGCAATCATTCGGATTTGAAACCACTGTATGAAAAATAAAAATATAAATATTCTGGTAATAAACGGTGGTTCATCCAGCATCAAATTCGCCTTGTATAATATGGCTGAAAATTTTATTAAAATCTTTTCAGGACAGATAAAAAGAATAGGGTTGAGCGAGCCTGAGTTTACTGTTATCAACAATATCCAGAAAAAAAATGAAATAATAATTGATGCGAAAAATTTTACAGAAGCCGCTGAAGTGCTCATCGAATGGTTGAAAAAACAAAAGGATTTTGAACAGGTGATATGCATAGGCCATCGCATTGTTCACGGAATGAAACATACAGAGGCTGTAATAATAGAGGAGCATTTATTAATGCAATTAGATCAAATCAGTGATTACGACCCCGTTCATCTTCCGGCAGAAATAGAAATGATTAGATTATTTAAAAAACATTTTTCTTCATTAATGCAGGTTGCCTGTTTTGACACAGCCTTCCATACTACCATTCCTGCAGTGGCAAAAACATTTGCCCTTCCAAATCGCTATTTTAAAGAAGGTATTCAGCGGTATGGGTTTCACGGCATTTCTTATAGCTATTTAATGCAGGAGATTAAAGATCAAAACGAAGCAGAAGCAAACGGGAAAATTATACTGGCACATCTTGGCAACGGTGCCAGCCTTGCAGCCGTTAAAGAGGGGAAATGTATAGATACGAGCATGGGTTTTACACCTGCGGGGGGCATACCTATGGGCACAAGGAGCGGAGACCTCGACCCCGGCGTTGCCTTGTATTTAATGCAAAAAGGAATGGATGCAGCACAATTTAATGAGCTTATCAATCATCAATCGGGCTTGGAGGGTATTTCAGGTATGAGCTCAGATATGCAGGATTTGCTGCAACATGAAAAAGAAAATAAAGATGTGGCACTGGCAATTGATATTTTCTGTTACCAGATAAAAAAATATATCGGCGGGTATGCGGCGGCATTAGGTGGATTGGATATATTGGTTTTTTCGGGTGGCATAGGAGAAAATGCCCCCGTAATTCGTGAGCGAATTTGTAAGGGCTTGGAATATTTAAATATTCAGATAAATGAAGAAAAAAACAATAAAAATCATTGGCAGATTTCGGGCGATGAAAGCGAGGTGAAGGTTTATGTGGTTCCAACAAATGAAGAATTGATGATTGCTAAAATGACTGCTGAATTATATGAAATTTGATACCGTTTACAGTTGCAGCCCTGATGACATTGCCTGCGTGCAGGTGTTTTTGTGTTTAAAAATAGCCAATGTGTGAATTATATAATTTATTGACAGAATTGTGTAACCCGCTCCACCCGAAAAACTGGCATTTTTACAGCGTAATTTTACAATTACGATAATCAAGCACAATCATTGGTTCGTAAAGAACTAGGCAGCAGGTCAGTTCACACTTCTGAATGTAACCTTCAAAATTCAAATCCGTGTCCCATCTGTGTCATCCGTGTTCCACCCCTAACCAGTTACTAATATAAACTCAAATCTCCAACGCCAATTTCTTTACGAACCATTGATACATGAATGATAAAAAAAAACAACCCACTGAAAAATTACAATCTGGGAAAATTATTTCTGTTCGTGGCAGTGTTATAGACGTAAGGTTTGAAAACAATCTTCCGCCTGTTTATACTTTACTACACACAGGAAAAAACAAGGAAATATCTATTGAAGTATTGGCGCAATTGGATAATTGCACAGTGCGTGGTATTGCCTTAAATCCAACCCAGGGATTGTCTCGTGGCATGATTGTAGAAACAAACGGAACTGAACTCACCGTTCCGGTCGGCAAAGAAATCCTTGGGCGCATGTTCGATGTGTTTGGTGATACCATTGATCATCTTGAACCTTTGGTGGACATGCAACAACGCAATGTGCAACAGCCTCCGCCGCCATTGGCAAGCCGTTCCACCAAATCTGAAGTATTTTTAACAGGCATTAAAGCCATTGATGTTTTGTTACCACTGGAACGTGGAGGTAAAGCTGGATTGTTCGGTGGGGCAGGCGTAGGCAAAACAGTTCTGCTTACCGAGATGATCCACAACATGGTTGGTCATAATAAAGGCGTGAGTATGTTTTGCGGTATTGGCGAGCGTAGCCGGGAAGGAAATGAATTGTACAACGCCATGAAAGAAGCCGGATTACTGAAAGATATGGTGATGATGTTCGGTCAAATGAATGAACCGCCAGGAGCACGTTTTCGTGTAGGCCATGCAGCGTTGACGATGGCGGAATATTTTCGGGATGATGAACACCGTGATGTCTTGTTATTGATTGATAATATTTTTCGTTTTATACAAGCAGGAATGGAAGTATCCGGTTTAATGGGGCAAATGCCTTCCCGGCTTGGTTATCAGCCCACCATGGGGACGGAATTGTCGAAACTGGAGGAACGGATCGCTAATACCAATTCCGGCGCAATCACCTCTATACAAGCGGTATATGTGCCTGCGGATGATCTTACGGATCCTGCCGCAGTACACACCTTCTCACATCTTTCTGCTTCCATCGCCTTGTCCAGAAAAAAAGCAAGTGAAGGTTTGTATCCTTCCATTGATTTGTTGCAGTCGAATTCAAAAATGTCTACTCCGGGAATTATCGGACAAAGGCATTACGACCTTGCTCAAAAAATAAGGCAAAATTTAGCACAATACGAAGAATTAAAAGATATCATTTCTATGCTGGGTATGGAACAGTTATCGGTGCATGACCGCAACGTGGTGAACCGTGCAAGGCGTATTGAACGGTTTCTCACCCAACCCTTTTTTGCCACCGAACAATTCAGCGGTATCGAAGGCAAAAAAGTGAGTTTAGAAGACGCTTTAGATGGATGCGAACGAATTCTGGCAGATGAATTCAAGGACTATCCTGAAAGGGCGTTTTATATGATTGGATCAATAGATGAAATAAATAATAATGAATGAAGCATCGTTGCGTCGCACTCTTGTACTCTTGTACTGACATCAGCAATCATTTAAATCTGCCAACTCCCTTTTAGGTGTTGGGGCAAAAATATGGATACACAATCAATGCACCTTAGAATATTACTCCCATTCAAAGTGTTTGCTGACGAAAACGAGGTAAGCAACATTGTGATGGAAACAAGTAAAGGTTCCTATGGATTGCTGCCGCAACGGCTCGATTGTGTGGCAGCTTTGGTACCGGGAATTTTTATGTATGAAACAAAAAATGAGGGAACGAAATATATAGCGGTGGATGCAGGGGTGATGGTGAAGGCAGGCAGTGAGGTTTTGGTATCCGTTCGCAATGCCATTGGCGGTGTTGAACTGGGCAAATTAAGTGCGTTGGTAAAACAGGAGTTTGAGCAGCAGGAAGCGGCAGAAACCAATGTACTTTCTGTAACCGCAAAGCTTGAAAGCGGGTTTATTTACGCCTTTGATAAATTTAGAAATCAGTAATTATGGAACCAGCTAACAAAAAGGAGAAAGAATATTTTAGCCGGCGAATTGCTGAAAAAGAGAAGCAAAAACTAAAGGCGTTAAGTGAAAAAAATAAAAGTGTTTGGCTTGGATTAGGAATGATGGGAATGGTGGGCTGGTCGGTGGTGGCGCCCACTTTGCTGGGCGCTGCATTTGGATTTTGGCTCGATAGAAAATATCCGCAATCCTTCTCCTGGACGCTTACATTTTTAGTGATTGGATTATTCAGCGGTAGTCTTATCGCATGGTACTGGGTTGATAATGAAAATAAAGAAATGCATAAAAATAAAGACGAAAAAGATGAATGACGTTTTATTAATGATACTTGCCTTTGTTGCGGGAATTGCATTGGGAGTTATATTCTTTGGCGGGCTTTGGTATACAGTGAAAAAAATAATTACTGCTAAAATGCCTGCGCTGTGGTTTTTGGGCAGTTTTATCGTTCGTATTGGCATTGTGCTGATCGGATTTTATTTTATCAGTTCCGGAAGCTGGCAACGCCTTATTAGTTGTTTTGTTGGTTTTATAGCCGCAAGGTTTATAGTCATTTATTTTACCAAAACAATTGATGCAAAACAATCGCTAATAAAAAAAGAGCATTCACATGGAGCTTAGTCCCGACCAAACCATCTTCTGGCAGCATGGTTTTATTACCATCAATCTTACCTTGGTCACCACTTGGGCTATTATGCTAGTGCTGGTATTAACAGCAGCGCTGGTTACAAGAAAGCTGAAAACGGATATTCATATCTCCCGCTGGCAGTGTTTTCTGGAGATGATTGTTACCGGCATCAACGAACAGATTAAGGAAATTGGCTTACGCAAACCAGAGCAATATATTGGCTTTATCGGTACGCTATTTTTGTTTATCGGTGTTGCCAATATTTGTATCATATTTCCTGGCTATACGCCACCCACGGCATCCCTTTCTACTACAACAGCATTGGCGCTTTGTGTGTTTATAGCAGTGCCCTTTTTCGGTATCAGCAAGAGTGGGTTAAAAGGTTATTTAAAATCATACCTGAAGCCAACTTTTATCATGTTGCCTTTTAACCTTATCAGCGAAATTTCACGCACACTTGCATTGGCGGTACGATTGTTTGGCAACATCATGAGTGGCGGAATGATCGTTGCGATTCTATTAAGCATTTCGCCTTTTATATTTCCTGTCATCATGAATGCGCTGGGTTTACTCACAGGCACCGTGCAAGCTTATATTTTCAGTATTCTGGCAACAGTGTATATCGCAGCAGCTGTGAACGATGCTAAAGAAACTAAAAAAACAACATCAATAACAACTAAATAAAAATAAAATGGATAGTACAACTGCAATTGCTATTGCGTCAATCATTACCGCCGGGCTTACAACATTCGTAGGTTGCATGATGCCTGCTTTAGGCGAAGGGAAAGCCGTATCATCTGCCTTGAGTTCAATTGCTCAACAGCCTGATGCTGCGCCAACAATTACAAGAACGTTATTTGTTGGCCTAGCCATGATCGAATCAACCGCCATTTACTGTTTCGTGGTTTCGATGATACTCATCTTCGCCAATCCCTTCTGGAACCACATCATTGCAAAATAATTTATCATGAACATTAATTGGTTTACGGTAATAGCGCAGGTAATTAATTTTCTCATTTTGGTTTGGTTGCTGAAACGGTTTTTATACAAACCGATACTTAAGGCCATTGACGAAAGAGAGAAAAAAATTACTGCACAAATAAAGGATGCGGATGATAAAAAAGCAGTGGCCGCAAAAGAGCAGGCTGACTTTAAAAAAAGGAATGATGAATTTGATGCACAGAAAAAAGCAATGACGGACAAAGTTATTGCCGATACAAATGCGCAACGGGACAAGCTGTTGGAAGATGCAAAAAACGAAGCCAACACGTTACGTTCCAACCTTGAAAAAGGTATCAAAGAAAAGCAGGAGGCTGATGCGTTGGCAACTGCCGATAAAACACAACAGCAGGTTTTTGCCATCACAAAAAAAGCATTGAAAGACATGGCTTCTTCCAGTCTGGATGAGCAATCTGTCAACACTTTTATTAAACGCCTGAAGGTACTGAATGATGATGAAAAACAGCAATTCAAAACCGCTTTCAAATCCAATACAAACAACATCTTAGTAAAAAGCGCATTTGAGCTACCCCCAGAGCAACAGGCTGCTATAAACGATGGAGTGAATGAAACACTTGGAACAAAAGCAGGGCTCCAGTTTACAACATCGCCTGAATTGATCAGTGGCATTGAGCTTACCACAAACGGTTATAAACTCGCCTGGAGCTTTGCAGAATATTTGAATGCACTTCAAAAGAATATAGCTGCGACTACAAAAGACCAACAAAATGCAAAGCCAGAAATGAATGGCAAACCAGTAACAGCATAGTATGACAGAGACGGAATTAAATACGAGCGCTAAAAATGTATTTGAGCTATTGGAAAATGGTATAGACAAATATGTGTTTCCTGTTTCACCACGTGAAATTGGTAAAGTAACCAGTGTGTCAACAGGCGTCGTAAAAGTCTCCGGGTTACCGAATGTAGGGTTTGAAGAATTACTTCAGTTTCCCAACGATCTTTTTGGCATCGCTTACAACATTGATGAAGATGAGATCGGTGTAATCCTGTTAGGCAAAGATTCATTATTGACTGCCGGCGATGAAGTAGAAAGAACTGGTCGTGTGATGGATATTCCTGTAGGAGATGCTTTGATTGGAAGAGTAGTTGATCCGCTGGGTAAACCATTAGATAATAAAGGTGCTGTTGTGAGCCGACAACGATTGCCGATCGAACGCCCGGCACCTGCCATCATGGATCGCAGTGCAGTTAGCGTTCCATTGCAAACCGGCATTAAAGTGATTGATGCACTCATCCCTATTGGTCGTGGACAGCGGGAACTAATTGTAGGTGATCGGCAGACCGGCAAGACCGCCATTGCAATTGATGCCATCCTGAACCAAAAAGATAAAAATGTTTTATGCGTGTATTGCGCTATCGGTCAGCGTTCTTCTGCTGTTGCAAAAGTTATTGCCCACCTGGAAGAGGAAGGTGCTATAGCTTATACTACCGTTGTTGTGGCAGAAGGAGATAATTCACCCGGCTTAAAATATATCGCACCCTATGCTGCCACAAGTATTGCGGAATATTTTATGGAACAGGGACGAGATGTATTGATTGTTTATGATGACCTTACGCATCATGCCCGTGCTTATCGTGAAATCTCATTATTGTTGAGAAGACCGCCGGGGCGCGAAGCTTTTCCGGGTGATATTTTTTATATCCATGCCCGTTTATTAGAACGATCAACGCATTTAAGTGATAACCTGAAAGGTGGGTCTTTGACAGCTTTGCCTATCATTGAAACGGAAGCACAAAATATTTCTGCCTACATTCCCACCAATCTCATTTCAATCACGGATGGGCAAATCTATCTATCTCCCAAATTATTTGCGCTTGGAATTTTACCTGCGGTGGATGTTGGAAAATCTGTATCAAGGGTCGGCGGTAAGGCTCAGTTGCCTGCTTACCGTTCCATTGCTAATTTAAAATTGGAATACGCCCAGTTTGAAGAACTGGAAACCTTTGCCCGCTTCGGAACAAGGTTAGATGAAAATACGAAAAAGACCATTGAGCATGGCAAACGCATACGGGAATGCCTGAAGCAACCAGAGTTACAGCAGATGCAGGTTTCGGAACAGATCGTTATTTTGCTTGCGTTGAAAAATGGTTTACTGGATACCATACCGCTCGAAAACATTAAGGATGCACAAGATGCCTTGCTTAAAAATTTCAACAATATTCCCAATGAAATAATCAAGCGATTGTTTTCAAATGACAAACTGAGCGATGAAGACAGCGAGACGATTTTAAAGATTGCTGGAACGATCCTTACACCTTTTCAGGACCAATCAAACCCAAAAGAAAATCAGGACAAGAAGAAACCAGATCAAGATAAAAAGTAATGGATACTTTAGAAAAATTACGAAGCAAAACCGAAAGTGCCAAAGACCTGAAGTCTGTCGTAAGCGCTATGAAGGCAATGGCGGCTTCTAATATTGTTCAATACGAAACGGCGGTGAATGCATTGAGGGATTATTACCACACGGTGGCATTAGGCATCATCGCTTATTTCAAAGCAGAAAAGATTGAAGCGATCAGCGAAATAAAACAAGCAAAAAAGAACGACGAGGCAACAATTTGTGCCATCGTTTTTGGGTCAGACCAGGGACTTGTCGCACGTTTTAATGATTCCATGGCCGATTTCGTAACGGCTTCGCTCAAAGCGTTACCTGGAAAAAAAGAAATATGGTGTATTGGAGAAAGGGTTCAGTTGTTGTTGTCGGATAACGGTCTAAGTACCGCAAAATTATATCCTGTTCCGAATAACATCACTTCCATTACGCCGCTTATCGCAGAGATTCTGGGGAGAAGCCAAGACAGCCAGGTTAAAGAAGACATTCAGGAGTTCTATATTTTTCATAGCCAGCCAAAAGACGGTGCAGGTTATGCACCCATTATGCAACGCTTTCTGCCATTGGATGAAAAATGGAAAGCGTCTTTAGAGGAAATTAAATGGCCCACCAAATTACTTCCAGAGATAGCAGGTGAGGCAAAACCTACCCTGGAAGCATTAATTAACGAGTACCTTTTCACTTCCTTGTTTAAAGCCTGTATTGAATCAATGGCAAGTGAAAATGCAAGCCGTTTGGATGCCATGCAAAGAGCCGAAAAAAACATAAGTGACATGCTGGATGATCTTAACAAAAAATATCACCTGCTGCGGCAGAGTTCCATTGACGAAGAATTGTTTGATGTGGTTTCAGGATTTGAGGCATTAAAAAAAAATTCACCAAAATAAAATTTAAAATAATGAAAAAAGAAAAAAAACAACTTCTCCACCAACTTTATATTGAGCTGGTAAAACTTCAGAAAGAAATTATTTCTTCTGAATTAAAACTATTAGTTATTCTTGAAGGCAGAGATGCTGCCGGGAAAGACGGAACAATAAAAAGAATTATTAAACATCTAAGCCCGCGCGAAACAAGAGTGGTTGCATTGGGTAAACCTTCTGACATAGAAAATAAGCAATGGTATTTCCAGAGATACACTGAATATCTTCCTACAGGCGGAGAGTTCGTGATATTTAACCGAAGCTGGTACAACAGGGCTGGAGTTGAACATGTCATGGGTTTTTGTACTAAAAAACAGTATGAAGATTTTTTTACTGATGTGGCTTTATTTGAAAATATGCTGGAAAATGCAGGCATTGTTGTAATGAAGTATTATCTATCTATCAGCAAACAGGAACAGAAAAAACGTCTTGACGCAAGAAAAGATGATCCATTGAAGCAATGGAAAATAAGTCCTATTGACGAGAAAGCACAAAAAATGTGGAAAAAGTATTCCACAGCGAGAAATGAAATGCTGGAGAAAACAAATTTCGGATATTCCCCATGGTATATTGCAAATGCGGAGGACAAAGATGACGTACACATTGCATTGATCACTCATTTGCTTTCGAGAATAGATTATATGAACAAAAATAAAAAACTGGTCGATAAAGAATATGACTTGATTTACCCGGCAACTAAGCTGAACATAAAAGATAAACTTTATGAATAATATTTTTCAGGGCTTGGTGTTTGCACCAAGCACATAGGAACGTGTCGTAAATAACTTTCCGGTTTAAATAAGCCTACACTATACTAAACCGGAAAATTATTTACGACACGTTCCATAGCGAAGTGAGTGCTTCTTTCTTGCCTCTTACTGACGAAAAGAATAGAATAATAACACGCATCGCATAAAATGTTTTATGAATAAATTCTCAAAATACATACGGAAAACTTATAACAAGATTACGGACAGCATTGCATTTTATCCGGCAATCATAGCAATTGGTTTTCTATTACTTTCGTGGCTTATGCTTGAGTTTGACTATTCTCAAACGGGGAAGCATTTAAAGTCAAATTTTAGCTGGGTACGACTGAAAGACGCTTCAACCGCACTTTCAATAGTATCAACAATAGTTGGCGGTATAATCTCGCTTACTGTATTTAGCTTTTCTATGGTGATGATTTTGCTTAACCAGGCAGCCTCACAAATGAGCAACAGGATGCTCAGCAGTATGATTGGCAATCGGTTTCAGCAAACAATACTTGGCTTTTATATTGGCACCATCGTGTATGCTTTATTTTTATTGAGTTCAATACGTGATATTGATTCTGGCGTTTATGTACCTGCACTAAGTATTTATTTGTTATTGCTGTTTACTGTAGGAGATATTTTTCTGTTTATTTATTTTCTGCATTACGTTACCCAATCAGTAAAATATGAAACTATTATTACACGAGTACATAAAAAAACATTGCTTACACTTAATCGAGTTTGCAATGCTGAACATCCGAAAGTTTACACGGCGCCAGAAATAAAAGGACAAACGATCTCGATGTTTTCTTCTGACTATTACCAGGGTTTTAATGAAAGAGAATTAATTAAATTTGCTTGTGAACATGAAGGTACAATACAATTTTTACATCCTGCGGGTGCATACCTTTTGAAAGGCTCGCCACTTTTAGTTTTTTATAGCACTAAACAATTAGCAGAAAAGGATATAAAAAAAATATTTATACCGATAGATTTTTACACCGGGCAACCTTTGGAACAAAACCCTTATTATGGCTATCATCAGCTTGCTGAAGTAGCTATTAAAGCATTAAGTCCCGGCATTAACGACCCTGAAACTGCAGTATTAAGTATTCATGCATTAACCGATCTTTTTTTATACAGGTTAAACCATTATATAAAAACTGTTTTTAGAGATAAAAACGATGTGCCCCGCATTGTATCTGTTGAATGGGATTTTGAGCAACTCTTTGGTAAATGCTATAATCCTATATGGTATTATGGTAAAGACGATCTGTATATTCAAAACGCATTAGCCCACATGATAGTACAACTAAAGCAGGCAGATACAGAGGAAAACCATACAGCATTATTTAATAACTTTCTTAATAAACTGAAGGCACAGAAAGCCGAAAATTATCAAAAATTATTATAATGAAGAATTATTTGATGTGGTTTTCAAATTTGAAACATTGAACAAAGTATCACTTAAAAAATAAATTATGAAAAATACAAATATAACAACCATCTTTATTGGCAGTAAATGTGTGAATTGTGTAACAATTATCAGTAAATATGTAATAATTGCGAGGATTTAAGAGCATACCTTGCAGACAATGATTAAATCACTTCATATTTAAGCAAACAGTATTAGTCTGGGGTTGCAGGAAAAACCAATATCAATTTTTAATTCCTCTGTCGGGAAATAGTATTACAGGAAGGTAGTAATGCAGCAATGTTTCCGGGGGCAGGCAAGTCTCACTTGAATCATTTTTTAAAATCAAAATTATGAAAGATTTAAACGCGCAAAAAAAAGAGCAAAATGTGGATCAGGATCCAAAAGATCAAGCTTCAGTTAATAAAAAAATATTCATAACTATTGGCATTGCATTGGTGCTGCTCATAGCAATCTGGATATGGAGAAGTATTGAAATAGATAATATCAGGAGCAAAGCTGAGCGTGAATCCCAGGCATTAAAGAAGCAGGCCATCAAGGGCATTATAGCATCTAAGGAAGAACAGTTAAAATTATTGGCCAAACCCTATGTATGGGCCGTGCGTACAGAAATAATGAAGGGCAATATCGGCCAGTTAAATCTGTATGCTCTTGATATGATCAAAGAAAAGAATTTTCACCGTATCGCCATTGCAGATGATAGCGGAATTATTGTATCCTCCACTGACAAAAAAGATGAAGGAAAACCTTTTGCGTCCATTGGGGAAGCTGCTGCTTTAATCAACAATAATACTATTGTACAAAATACCGGCGATAGTATTTTGATTGTAACAAGTCCTATAATGGGTTTTAATAAGCGCCTGGGTACACTGTTTATAAAATATGCAGTCATTTTGCCCGATGTAAACTAAATGGAGTATCGCGGATAGAAACGATACGCTTGATTTAATTTTTTACAATTCTAAAATAAGTAACAAGTTGTTATTCACCCGTTCCTAACTATTATGAAAATATAAAGCTCATAAATGAAACACAAACCTTATCGGCTGGATTACTCCACACTTAACTTCACTTTATCATTCACTAAAACAAAAATGATGAATTATCTAAAAATGACACCAACACGAATTGTTTATTTCACTATTGCTGCAGCAATGATGTTATTTATTTTCAGTTCCTGTTCAAAGAAAATTTTCTTTCAAACCTCCTCTGTTGTTCCGGCTGCAAAAGGCACAGTTCAGGTAAAAAAAGATGACAATAATAATTATCAGGTAAAAATGTCAATAACGAACCTGGCAGAACCAAGTAGGTTACAACCGGCTAAGAATACTTATGTTGTCTGGATGGAAACAGATAACAACGGCACAAAAAATATTGGACAAATCAATAGCTCAGCAGGGTTCTTATCCAGCAAACTAAAAGCTTCTTTTGAAACTGTCAGTTCATTCAAACCAATTAAAATATTTATAACTGCCGAAGACGATGCCGGCATTCAATACCCGGGTATGCAGGTGGTTTTATCTACTGACCATTTTTAAAATATACCTCGCACCGCCATGTTTTGTGCATCGCGAAAAGTGAGAAATACGTTTACTAAACTTTGAAAGTTTAGTAAACGTGGCCTCTCTCCATTCACAAAACATAGCGGTGCGAGGCATAGCCGAGAAATTGTATATGAGCCTTGCCTACGATGAAGTCCACAATGACAACAAAAGAATTTATAATTTTTAATTGCAAACAAAATAATATGATGGAAACACAAACTATTGAAACAGACAAAGAACAATTGACCCCTGAACTTTTAAATAAAATGAATGCCTATTGGCGGGCTGCCAATTACCTTTCAGTGGGGCAGATTTATTTACATGAGAACCCGCTGTTAAGAGAACCGCTAAAACCGGAAAATATCAAGAATATGCTCCTTGGGCATTGGGGCACCACGCCCGGACAAAACTTTATTTATGTGCATCTTAATCGAATCATAAAAAAATATGACCTCGATATGATTTACATTTCGGGCCCCGGCCATGGCGGGCCGGCTATTGTCGGCAATGTTTACTTAGAGGGGACTTACAGTGAAGTATATCCGAACATCAGCCAGGATGAAGAAGGGTTACAAAAATTGTTTAAGCAATTCTCTTTTCCAGGCGGTATTCCCAGCCATGTTTCACCCGAATGTCCAGGCTCTATACATGAAGGTGGTGAGCTTGGCTATTCACTCAGCCATGCTTTCGGGGCGGCTTTTGATAACCCTGATTTAATTGTGGGTTGCGTGGTAGGCGATGGCGAGGCAGAAACGGGGCCCTTAGCCACTGCATGGCATTCCAACAAATTTTTGAATCCTGTTACTGATGGCGTGGTGCTGCCCATCCTTCATTTGAATGGCTACAAAATTGCCAATCCCACGGTGCTTGCCCGCATCAGCCGTGAAGAATTGGATCAACTGTTTAAGGGTTATGGCTGGAAGCCTTACCTGATTGAAGGTGACGACCCCATGGAAATGCACCAAAAAATGGCGCAGTTGATGGATAAAGTCATTGAAGAAATAAAGGCGATAAAACAGCATGCCGTTGAAAACAATGATGCTGAACGTCCCATTTGGCCAATGATTATTTTAAAGTCGCCCAAAGGATGGACGGGCCCAAAATATGTGAATGGCTTAAAGATAGAAGGCACTTTTAGGGCGCATCAGGTGCCCATAACAGACCCTGCTACCAACCCTGAACATTTACAGCAATTGGAAGACTGGCTAAAAAGTTACAAGCCCGAAGAACTTTTTGATGAGCGTGGAAGGTTCAATTCTGAACTCGCTGAGTTGGCTCCAAAAGGTGAACGGCGAATGGGTGCCAATCCGCACGCCAATGGTGGCTTATTGCTTCACAATCTTCGCATGCCCGATTTTCGTGATTATGGAAATGCCCTAAAGAATCGTGGAGAAAAAGGCCCGGGTGATACATTGGCTTTAGGGACTTTTATGAGGGATATAATAAAATTGAATTCAGATAAAAGAAACTTTCGTGTTTTTGGCCCCGATGAAACGTTGTCAAACAAATTGAATGCAGTGTTTGAAGTGACTAACCGCCAGTGGGAAGCGCCCATCATTGATACAGATGAATTTTTGAAAAAGGATGGACGGGTAGTAGAAATGCTGAGCGAGCACCAATGCGAAGGCTGGCTGGAAGGGTATCTTTTAACAGGAAGACATGGGTTGTTCAATTGCTATGAAGCGTTCATCCATATCATTGATTCCATGTTCAACCAGCATGCCAAATGGCTAAAAGTAACATCAGAACTCCCTTGGCGCAGGAAAATCGCATCACTCAATATTCTTTTGGCTTCACATGTATGGCGGCAGGATCATAATGGCTTCACACATCAGGATCCGGGATTTCTAGATGTGGTAATGAATAAAAAAGCATCTGTGATACGAATTTACCTGCCACCTGATGCCAATTGCCTTTTATCGGTGATGGATCATTGTTTCCGCAGCAGGCACTATGTCAATGTGATAGTTGCCGGTAAACATCCAGCTCCTCAATGGCTTTCTATGACAGAAGCGGTTGTTCATTGCACCAAAGGAATTGGAATATGGACATGGGCAAGCAATGATGAAGGTGTAGAACCTGATGTAGTCATGGCTTGTGCCGGTGATGTACCTACATTGGAAACCTTAGCCGCAGTTTTTATATTAAGAGAAAAATTGCCTGACCTGAAAATACGGGTAGTGAATGTGGTTGACCTGATGAAATTACAACCAGAAAGTGAACATCCTCACGGATTAAGTGATGCGGATTTTGATGCTTTATTCACTAAAGATAAGCCCATAATTTTTGCTTTTCATGGTTATCCCTGGCTTATTCATAGACTAACCTACAGGCGTACAAATCATATCAATATGCATGTACGCGGCTACAAAGAAGAAGGTACCATTACCACACCTTTTGATATGACAGTGCTGAATGACCTTGATCGGTTTCATTTGGTGATGGATACCATTGACAGGTTGCCGCAATTAGAAGATACAACCGCTTACCTGAAACAAGAGATGCAGGATAAGCTTATTGAACACAAATCTTACATCCGGCAGAATGGGATGGACATGCCGGAGATACGAGATTGGAAATGGAAAGTAGATGATTTGAAGAAATTAAATTTAATTAGCCCACAAATCAAACAATAATGAAAACTGGGAGAAAGCTATAAGCGTGTTCGGGAATTTTTGACGGAGCGTGAAAAAATGATTTTTTTGACTGTTTTGCTCGTTTTTTCAGAAGCCTAGGGGTGACTAAGTGACTTAAAAAAGGTGAAAAACAAACGAAAAAGGCGTTTTTCAGGCCCGGCAAAAAATTCCCGAACAGGCTCTAAGCATTTCGATGGATCATGCAAATGCACATTTGATGGAATACAAAAGAAATTATAAAAAATGAAACAATATCTTCCTTTAACAGTAAAACGCTCCATAGAATTACTGGGCCTTGTTTTGATTGCCTTAGTAATTATCCAACTGCAAAATATAATAACACCAATACTTATGGCATTGGTGGCATCTATTGCATTATTGCCAGTTTATAGATTTTTGATTCGCAAAAAAGTGCCCGCTAGTATCTCTATTTTTCTAACGATACTGCTAATGACAATCCTCCTTTCGCTAATTTTATTCTTTATCGCATTGCAGCTAAAACCATTAATCAATAATTTTGAAATCATAAAGCAAAATATCACCAATCACATTAATGCAATTAGCAGTTGGTTTAGCAATAAAACAACGATTTCTATTGCCCAACAAGCCGAAGTAATTAATCAACAAGCAAATAAATTTCTTGATTCTGCAGGTGATTTCCTTAACAATGCAGCAGGGTCTGTAGGAAACTTATTAATATTTTTCGGATTGTTTCCAATCTATACTTTTCTTATCCTGTATTATAAAGATATATTAAGAAAATTTTTGTTGATGTGGTTTCGGCAAGATGAAAGTGTACAAGTAAGCGAAACAATAAAAAGTATTGAATCTATCATTCAAAGCTACATAGTTGGGCTAATGATACAGTTTACTTATATGACCATTTTACTTGGGGGCACCTTACTACTTTTTGGTATAAAATATGCCTTTCTTATTGCCGTTATTTTTGCCATACTCAATCTGATACCATATGTGGGGGCGCTTGTTGGCAATATTATCGGCGTATTACTAACCCTTAGTTCCACTCCTGATATGGGTTCGGTATTTACTGTCTTGATAACAATTTCGGCAGTCCAATTTTTAGATAACAATATTTTAATGCCATTTATTGTTGGGTCTAAAATAAGAATAAATGCTCTGGCAAGCCTTTTTAGCGTTTTTATTGGCGGTGCTTTGGCAGGTATCCCAGGTATGTTTTTGTCCCTACCATTTATAGCAGTTTTTAAAATAGTATTTGACCATACGGAGCAGTTTAAAAAATGGGGTGTACTACTTGGGGATGATAAACCTATTGCAAGTAAGTGGATAAAAATAAAAAACCGGGTTAAAGGAAAGTAATATGAATGAAATAATTGCAATGTATAGCTTAAGTAGTTATGAATTGCAAAAGGGAAAAAGGCATTTTGCTGATTTTATTTGAACAATTTAAAAATCTGATAATCTCATTAATTAAGATGAAAAATAAAATATTAAAAGATACCATACAGCAACTCTTTGCCGGAAGCAAAGGAATACTTGCCATGGACGAAAGCAACGGCACTTGCAACAAACGCTTTGCCGCAGCAGGCATTCCGCAAACAATGGAAATGCGGCGCAAGTATCGTGAACTGATTGTTACTACGCCCGGTTTGAATGAAAGTATTGGCGGCGCTATTCTGTATGATGAAACCATACGGCAGCAAACCAAAAACGGGATTCTGTTTACAGATGTGCTGCTTAATGCAGGAATCATCACGGGCATTAAAGTGGATACAGGTGCTAAACCAATGGCGGGCTTCTCAAATGAAAAAATTACGGAAGGATTGGATGGCTTGAGGGAGCGTTTGCAGGAATACAAAATAATGGGTGCACGTTTTGCCAAATGGCGTGGTGTGATCACAATTGGCAATGGAATCCCAACAACTGCATGTATTAAAACCAATGTACATGCGCTTGCACGGTATGCAGCTTTATGTCAGGAGGCCGGCATTGTACCTATTGTAGAACCCGAAGTACTCATGACGGGGAATCACAGCATGCAGAAATGTTATGATGTAACAGAGCAGGTTTTAAAAGCTCTTTTCGATCAACTCTATCAATGTAAAATTGATCTGGAAGGAATGATCCTAAAACCAAACATGGTAATTGCGGGAACGGAAAGTGCGGCACAAAATACGATTGATGAAGTCGCAGAAGCTACCGTAAATTGTTTACGGTCTTCTGTCCCGGCGGCTGTGCCTGCCGTTGCATTTTTATCAGGCGGACAATCCCCAGAAGATGCGGCAGCACATTTGAATGCCATGAATAAAAACTTTAAAAGCCGCCTGCCTTGGATATTGACGTTTTCTTTTGCAAGAGCCATTCAGCAACCTGCGCTCGATAAATGGAAAGGAAAAGAAGCGAACGTTGAAGAAGCACAAAAATTATTATATCGCCGTGCAAAATCCGATGCTGCCGCAAGGCATGGAGAATACATTGCATTATTGGAATAATCATTTGTTTAACAATCAAACTCTATAGAATACTTTTAAATTATTGACATGGAACTTAAAACAGAAATACTTGAACAGCAGGGAATCAATACCGTCCGGATACTCGCTGCTGATGCAGTACAAAAAGCAAATTCCGGCCATCCCGGAACGCCAATGGGGCTTGCACCCGTTGGTCATGTTTTATGGGCGGAAAGCATGAACTATAATCCCCGAAATCCTGAATGGGCAAACAGGGATCGCTTTATTTTATCCTGCGGCCATGCCTGCCTGTTGCAGTATAGTTTTTTGTACTTAACAGGGTATCCTATCACACTCGACGATATCAAAAAATTCAGGCAATTGCACAGCAAAACTGCGGGGCATCCTGAATATGGATTGTTACCCGGCATAGAAGTCACGACTGGCCCATTAGGGCAGGGATTTGCCAACGGTGTAGGGTTTGCCATTGCACAAAAATATCTGGCAGCCCGGTATAATAAACCTGGCTTTGACATTTTCAATTACAAGATTTATACCATTTGCAGCGACGGCGATATGATGGAAGGTATAAGTTCCGAAGCAGCTTCTTTAGCCGGGCATCTCCAGTTAGGCAACATGATTTATTTGTATGATGATAACCATATAACCATTGAGGGAAATACCAATGTTACATTTGATGAAGATCTGGCACAACGCTTTGAAACGTATGGCTGGCATGTACAGGTACTGGCAGATGGCAATGATTTAGATGCTTTGTCAGCCGCCATAAAAAATGCCCAAAAGGAAACCCATCGCCCTTCCCTGATAAAAGTGCGTACACATATTGGTTATGGCAGCCCCAATAAAGAAGATACGGCCGCAGCGCATGGGGCTCCGTTGGGTGAAGCAGAAGTGAAACTCGTGAAGGAGAATTTTGGTTTTGACCCTGATAAATATTTTGTAGTGCCCGATGAAGTATTGAATTATTATCGTGAAGCAGGTAAAAAAGGCATAGATAAAGAAAAGGATTGGAACGATCTTTATAAAAATTACAAAGAAAAGTATACGGAACTGGCTAATGAATATGAGCTATTAGGCAGTGGTAAATTATCGGAAGGATGGAAACAAAAGTTGCCAGTTTTTAAAGCCGGAGAAGAAATGGCGACACGCAAAGCTTCGGGCAAAGTGTTAAATGCAATTGCTGATTATTTACCAAATTTAATAGGAGGTTCTGCTGATCTGGCACCTTCTACCGACACCAACCTGGAGAAATACAAATCATTTTCAGCAGAAAATCATGATGGCCGCAATTTTCACTTTGGCATCAGAGAACACGCCATGGGCGCTATCTTAAATGGATTAGCGCTTAGTAAATACATCATTCCTTACGGCGCTACATTCCTGATATTTTCTGATTATATGCGGCCCCCCATCCGGCTGGCAGCGATTATGAAAATTCGTGCCATATATGTTTTTACACACGATAGTATAGCTCTGGGAGAAGACGGTACCACCCATCAGCCTATAGAACAATTGATTGGTTTACGATCTGTTCCTAACATAATAGTGATACGCCCGGCAGATGCCAATGAAACCGTGCAAGCCTGGAGGGTAGCAATGGAACATTCCGGCGGACCGGTTGCACTAATATTGACCCGCCAGAAAATTCCGGTGATTGACCAGGAAAAATATACTAAGGCCACTGAATTGGAAAAGGGGGCTTATATTCTTTCAGAATCAGAAACACAGCCGGACATTATTTTAGTTGGCACTGGTTCAGAAGTTCAATTGTTACTGTCGGCTCAGCAAAAATTAACAGAACAAAACATCGTTTCACGTGTTGTAAGTATGCCTTCGTGGGAATTATTTGAAAAACAGGATAAGGCTTATAAAGAAAAAATATTACCCTCATCATTACGGAAACGATTGGCAGTAGAAGCCGGATCGCCATTGGGCTGGCATAAATATGTAACTGATGAAGGCGCTGTAATTGGCATCAATAAATTTGGGGAATCTGCGCCTGGTGAAGAAGTGATGGCAGCGTATGACTTTACTGTGGAAAATGTGGTAAAGAAAGCGAAAGCTTTGATGTCATAATACTTTATTAAAACGAAATAATAATGATTAAAGATCTGGACAAAACAACCGCTGAACAGATGCAGGTTGGTATTGCAGCAGACCATGGCGGATTTAAATTGAAAGAATTTCTGGTAAAAATGCTGTATGAAGCAAACTATGAAGTAATTGATTTTGGCAACAGCGAGTTGAAGAACGATGATGATTACCCGGATTTTGTAATTCCACTGGCAGATGCGATAGCAAATGGTACCGTGGAACGTGGCATTGCTGTTTGTGGCAGCGGAGTTGGTGCCTGTATTGCAGCAAACAAAGTTGCCGGTGTACGAAGCTGCCTGATCACAGAAAAATTTTCGGCACATCAGGGCGTTGAAGATGATAATATGAATATGATCTGTCTTGGTGGCCGTGTGATTACACAGTCTTTAGCCAGGGAACTGGTAAATATTTTCCTGAAAGCAAAATTCAGCGGTGCGGAAAGACACAATCGTCGGCTTGCAAAAGTGGCAGCTATTGAAAACAGACATAAACATCATCTGAAAAAAAATATTGATGAGGCACAAACCATTGTCAATGCTGCTTTGCAGATAAATCAAACAAACGTATGAAATTAAAATTGATTCCCGCAGCACATGAGCTCATATCGAATATGAGAGCCTTTTTCCAAGTAGGTGATACTAATCTCAACTATTTAAATGAAGAGCCGCTGAGAGATGAACTATACAGTTCTGATCAAATGGAGCGTTTCGGTAAAACACTGGCTACAAGGCATAAACTAAGTACAAACCCTGCAAAAGATCATTTGCTGAAACGGCTGGCAAACAATGAAGACACTTTGCAGGAAGTACGAAAACTGCTGGCAGATTCAATCAAAAAAAACTACCTGGTAACGCCGGCTGGCGAATGGCTTATAGACAATTTCTACCTGATAGAGGAACATATTCTGATCGCTAAAACACATTTCCCAAAAAATTACAGTGAAGATTTACCTCAGCTTCTAAATGGTACATCTACGGGTATTACACGCAGTTATGACCTTGTTCTCCAGATAATTTCTTATAGTGATGGAAGAATAGACATTGAAAGCCTTAGCCGTTTTGTGGAGGCATATCAAACAGTTGCCAATTTAAAATTGGGCGAACTATGGTCTATTCCCATTATGATTCGTCTGGCATTGATTGAAAATATCAGGCGCGTGTCTGCCCGCATCGCTATTGACAAAGTTGACAGGAACCTTGCTGACTACTGGGCAGAAAAAATGATTGACACTGCGGAAAAAAAGCCTAAAGATCTAATACTGGTATTAGCCGATATGGCACGGTCTGCCCCGCCGATTAAGGGGGCATTTGTTTCTGAATTAATACGCCAGTTACGCGGAAAAGGTCCTGAGCTTGCTTTACCACTTAGCTGGATCGAACTACAATTATCAGAAAGTGGGTTAACGGGTACTGAATTGGTAAATGCTGAAAATCAAAAACAGGCTGCAGACCAGGTTTCTATAAGCAACAGCATTGGAAGTCTTCGATTACTGGGAGCAATGGATTGGAGGACTTTTGTTGAATCACACAGCATTGTTGAAAAAATACTGTTGCAGGATCATGATGGAATTTATGGGCTAATGGATTTTGCCACCCGTGACCGCTATCGGCATGTTGTGGAAAGCATTTCTAAGAAAAGCAATTTAAGCGAGGAGGAAGTTGCCCGCATTGCTATACAATTAATGCAAGAGCATTTATCGCCGCCAGGAAGTGATCAAAGTACTGCGCATGTTGGATACTACCTGGTAGGAGAGGGTACGGCACAAACAAAAAAGTTGGCAAACATGCGGGTGTCTGGTATGCAAAAGATGTTGCAGGACATAAAAAGGCATGCTTTCCCGGTTTATTTATTTTTAATTCTATTGATTACCACTGGTATAGGGGCTGCTATCTTTTTGAAAGTTTATTCAGAAACTAAAAATAGTTGGCTGCTCGGGGTAGTTGGGGTTCTTGCCTTATTATCTGCAAGCCAGCTTGCGATTTCGGTTGTTAATTTTTTTGCTACCTTACTGGTTAAGCCAAATCTCCTGCCGAGAATGGATTATTCAAAGGGAATACCTCAATCCTCCAGTACGATGGTTGTGATTCCGACGATGCTTACAACTGTTATTGAAATAGAAAATTTATTAGAGGCGCTGGAAGTGAGGTTTTTAGCAAACAGGAAAGATCATTTATATTTTGGTTTATTAACAGATTTTACGGATGCTTCGCTTGAAATACTTCCAGGAGACCAGCTGCTTTTGGATACGGTAAAGAATGGCATTGAGACGCTGAATAAAAAATATAAAAGAGAAAAGGATGATTTATTCTTTCTTTTTCATCGCCCAAGGAAATGGAATCCTATGGAAAATGTCTGGATGGGACATGAGAGAAAACGCGGTAAATTGTCAGATTTAAATGCATTATTGAGGGGGATATCAAATGAGCCTTTTTCATTGACCATAGGTAATCAATCTATTTTATCGAAAATAAAATATGTTATTACATTAGATACAGACACCCAATTGCCGCTTAGCTCCGCATGGAAGTTAATCGGAACCATGGCACATCCGTTGAATCATGCCTGGTACGATGACAAAAAGAAGCGGGTAACAAAAGGATATGGCATATTGCAGCCGAGAATAACGGTTAGCTTGCCTGACTTAACCGGTTCCAGATATACCCGAATGCATGGAAATGAACCAGGCATTGACCCATACACGCGTGCATCGTCAGATGTTTACCAGGATTTATTTGGCGAAGGTTCTTATATTGGCAAAGGAATTTATGATGTTGAAATATTTCAGCAAGTGCTGGATGGTAAGTTTTTAGAAAACCGAATTCTTAGTCATGATCTTTTAGAAGGCTGTTATATTCGCTCAGGATTATTAAGCGATGTACAACTGTTTGAAAAATACCCAACAACCTATAATGCAGATATGAAAATGCGGTTGCGCTGGATACGTGGCGACTGGCAGATTTTTTCCTGGATTTTACCTTATGTTAAAGACCCGGAAAATCATTTGTACAAAAATCCCATATCTGCATTATCCCGCTGGAAAATATTTGATAATATGCGGCGCAGCTTGGTGCCCATTGCGCTCACAGTATTATTGTTAATCGCGTGGTTTATTCTTCCTTCCGCTTTATTCTGGACGATTACAGTTTCCGGAATTATCGTTTTCCCCATCTTTGTTACCTCAGTTTGGGATACCCTTAGGAAGCCAAAAGATATTGTATTAAAATACCACCTTAAAAATTCTTTACAGAATCTCAGGGACATTACGGTCAAAACCTTGTTCATGCTCATTTGTCTTCCCTATGAGGCGTATGCAACTTTAACTGCTATCCTGCGGACTATTTGGAGAATGAGCGTCACAGGAAAAAATCTGTTGGAATGGAATCCGAGTTCCCATGTGGTACATGCAGATCAATCCAGTTTACGAATCTCTTATTCATTGATGTGGATTGAACCCGTTCTTACGATAGTTGTGTTTGCGATTTTAGCGATTTATTCACCTGAAAAGTTATGGATAGCAGGACCTGTATTGTTGCTATGGTCCATTGCTCCGTTTATTACATGGTATGCAAGTAAACCCTTAGAGAAACAGGTGGCCATGCTTACCAGCGATCAAAATATTTTTCTTCAAAAGCTTGCCAGGAAAACTTGGAGCTTCTTCGAAACTTTCGTTGTTGTTGAAGACAACTGGTTGCCGCCTGATAATTACCAGGAACAACCTGTGGCACTAATAGCCCATCGCACTTCTCCCACCAATATCGGCCTGGCATTGCTCGCCAACCTAAGCGCCTGCGAATTTGGTTACATTACGACCAGCCAGTTTATTGAGCGTACAAGAAATACAATCAACTCGATGGAGAGGATGGAGCGGTACAATGGCCATTTTTACAACTGGTACGATACGGAATCGCTGAATCCACTTCATCCAAAATATATTTCTACTGTTGACAGTGGAAACCTTGCGGGTCATTTGCTGGTACTAAGACAGGGTTTATTGGCATTGCCGCATCAAAAAATTATAAGTATAAAACTATTTGAGGGACTGCGTGATACATTCCGTGTACTAACAGATACAATATCCGAAACTAATGTTAAGTTTCTGGAACAACTTACCATTGATCTGGATGCAATTTGTAATACTGAAGTAACTGCTTTGTATGAAATACAAAAACTCCACGAAGATTTTGCAAAAAAAATGAATCCATTAGTTGAAAAACTAAATGGCGACCCAGCCAGTGAACCATACCGATGGAAGCAACTGCTTATCGCGCAATCAGAACAGATAAATCAACATCTTCAAATTTTTGCGCCCTGGTTTTTATTGCGCTCTGCCCCTGCTGCATTCAAAGATATGGTCGTTTCCCCCGATGCATACACTACATGGATTGAACTATTAAAAAAGGCAAAAGAATTTCAGACTGAGCTGAACGCCAGGCAAAAGCAAAATAATACTTCAGATGAAAATCATTGGCTTGAATTAATACAGGCCGCCTTAACAAAATCAATTTATCAGTCAGTAGAATTAATTACTTCATCTGAGAAACTTGCTCAGCAATGCAATGCGTTAGCGGACATGGAATGGGATTTTTTGTATGATAAATCAAGCCACCTTTTTTCCATTGGCTATAATGTGCAGGAACACCGTAGAGATGCCAGCTATTATGATCTGCTCGCTTCCGAAATAAGGCTATGCATCTTTGTTTGCATTGCGCAAGGAAAACTTCCGGAAGAGAGTTGGTTTGCATTAGGACGTTTGTTAACCAGGATGGATGGAAATCCAATTCTTCTTTCGTGGAGTGGTTCCATGTTCGAATATCTTATGCCGCTGTTGGTAATGCCGACTTATGAAAATACACTTATTGATCAGTCTTATAAAGCAGCAGTACATTGCCAGATTATATATGGAAAAAGGACAAGTTTGCCCTGGGGAATTTCTGAATCGGGTTTCAATATGATCAATGCCAGTTCGCACTATCAATACCGTGCATTTGGCGTTCCCGGACTTGGGTTGAAACGTGGCCTTGCAGAAGACACCGTAATTGCTCCTTATGCATCTGTGATGGCGCTGATGGTAGCACCTGAAAAGGCTTATGAAAACATAGAGCTGCTTAATAAAAAAGGACTACAGGGAAGATATGGGTTTTATGAAGCGATAGATTATACCCCATCACGTTTACAACGTGGGCAATCCAGCGCTATTGTTTATTCTTTCATGGCGCATCACCACGGAATGAGTTTATTATCATTAGCCTACCTCCTTCAGGATAAACCGATGCAAAAACTATTTGAATCGGAACCACAGTTCAAGGCAACACTTTTATTATTACAGGAAAGGATTCCAAAAGCAACTTCCTTTTTTGCACACACTACAGACATAGCGGATATTAATTACACCGCAAGTGGCCAGGAAACAAAGATACTCAATACGCCATCCACATTAATACCTGAAGTGCAATTATTATCCAATGGAAAGTATCATTTGATGATCAGTAATGCAGGCAGTGGATACAGCCGGTGGAACGATATTGCCATTACCCGTTGGCGCGAAGATGTTACCTGCGATAACCGGGGTGCTTTTTGTTATATCCGTGATGTGAAAAGTGAAACCTATTGGTCCAATACCCATCAGCCCACACTTAAAAAAACAGATAAATATGAAGTAGTCTTTTCACAGGGCCGTGTAGATTTTCATATCTCCCAAAATAAAATAGAAGTCCACACAGAAATTGTCGTTTCGCCGGAAGACGATATAGAGATGCGCAGATTACACGTGACAAACCGTTCGGGTGTCCGCAAAACACTCGAGTTTACCAGTTATGCAGAAGTAGTACTGGCTTCTGCCGCATCGGATTTAATAGCGCCTGCTTTCAGCAATCTTTTTGTTCAAACAGAAATTATTCCTCATCTAAATACGATCCTTTGCACCCGCAGGCCGAGATCTGCGGAAGAAGAATCCCCGTGGATGTTCCATTTAATGGAAACAGCAAAAAAAGCTGCTGAAGAAATATCCTTTGAAACAGACCGAATGGCATTTATTGGTCATGGCAATTCGATCGTCAATCCGCAAGCCATGAACAATCCGGGTAAGCTTAGCGGTAGCCAGGGATCCGTGTTAGATCCCATTGTTGCCATCCGTTATAGAATAACCCTTGAGCCTGAAGAAACCATCAGTGTTAATATGGTTACAGGCATTGCTAAAACCAAGGAGATTTGCCAGGGTTTGATACATAAATACCAGGATAATAAAGCGCACAAAGACCGTGTATTTGAAATGGCCTGGACACACAGTCAGGTAGTCCTTCGCCAGATAAATGCTTCAGAAGGGGATGCGCAGTTATATGGCCGTTTGGCAAGCTCTGTGCTGTTTGCGAATGCTTCGTTTCGCGCTGATCCTGCTATTCTCATCAACAACCACCGGCAACAATCCGGTTTATGGGGCTATGCTATTTCAGGAGACTTACCCATTGTACTTTTGAAAATTGAAAACCATGACAACGTACAATTGGTAAAGCAAGTGATACAGGCGCACGCCTACTGGCGTTTGAAAGGGCTGCTGACAGACCTGGTAATCTGGAATGAAGAGCATAACGGATACAGGCAGGTTTTTCAAAACGACATCCAGTCGCTTATCCCTACCGAATTAAATGGTACTAAAGGAGGCATTTTCTTAAGAGCCTCAGACCAGATATCAAATGAAGACCGCATATTATTTCAATCAGTGGCCCGTGTCATCATGGCTGACAGTGGCGGAACATTTGCAGAACAGGTTAATAGAAAAGAGCTTGTAAAAGTGACAATTCCATTAATTGATAAAAGTCAAACGTTTCCACTTTCTTTAGCAGCCATTCCGCTGCCCAAAGATCTTGTCTTTTTTAATGGGCTGGGAGGCTTTTCACCAGATGGAAAAGAATATATTATTATAACTGACAACAATAAAAAAACGCCTGCGCCATGGGTAAATGTCATCGCGAATCCAAATTTCGGAACCGTTATTTCAGAAAGTGGATCGGCCTATTCATGGACTGAAAATGCACACGAATTAAGGCTTACATCCTGGAGCAACGATCCCGTGTCGGATACCAGCGGAGAGGCTTTTTATATAAGAGATGAAGAGAGCGGGCATTTTTGGACCACAGCATTGCTGCCTGCAGGTGGTCAGTCGTCCTATATTACCCGTCACGGATTTGGTTATAGTGTTTTTGAACACATTGAAGATGGAATTTATACGGAGATGACCGTGTATGTTGATATAGAGTCGGCCATTAAATTCATCGTTATAAAAATACGGAACGAATCAGGACGGCCACGTAAGTTGTCTGCTACGGGTTATATCGAGTGGGTATTGGGCGATAACAGAACAAAAACCGCCATGCATATTCATACAGAAATTGATCCCGATAGCGGGGCGCTGTTTGCAAAAAATCAATACAACACGGAGTTTAACCACAGGGTGGCTTTTTTTGATGTTGATTATTTGAAAAAAACTTTTACCGGCGATCGCACAGAATTTATTGGCCGTAACGGCAATTTGCAGCATCCCAAAGCCATGTCCCGTTTAAAATTATCCGGAAAAATCGGGCTTGCTTTAGACCCCTGTGCAGCCATCCAGGTTCCTTTTTTTGTAGCAGAAGGCGAAGTACAGGAAATTGTTTTCAGGCTTGGAGCAGGTAAAGATTCGAAAGAAGCAAGTTTCCTCGCCAAACAATTCAGGGGAACGCAAATAGCAACAGAAGCATTGGAAAAGGTCAAAAAATATTGGGCAGAAACCACGGGCGCTTTGCAGGTGGAAACGCCGGATGCTGCCATCAATATCATTACCAACGGCTGGCTCACGTATCAAACCCTCTCCTCACGGCTGTGGGGCCGAAGCGGATTTTACCAGTCAGGAGGCGCCTTTGGTTTCAGGGATCAGTTGCAGGATGTTTTGTCGCTGCTTCATACCAGGCCAGAACTTGCCAGGGAACAAATTTTGCTTTGTGCATCACGGCAATTTAAAGAAGGAGATGTACAACATTGGTGGCATCCACCAGTGGGTCGCGGCGTACGCACCCGTATTTCAGACGATTATCTTTGGTTGCCGTTTGTGACAGCTCAATACGTTAAGTATACAGGGGATATTGCAGTGCTGGATGTTTCAACCGATTTTCTCGAAGGGCGCCTGTTAAATCCGGGAGAAGAATCCTATTTTGATCTTCCTACCGATGCTCATACATCCGCTACACTCTATGAACATTGCGTCCGGGCAATTGAACATGGGCTCAATTTTGGCGTACACGGATTGCCATTAATTGGTACAGGCGACTGGAATGACGGCTTTGATAAAGTAGGACAGCATGGTAAAGGCGAAAGTGTCTGGCTGGCCTTTTTTCTGTATGAAATACTCAACAGTTTTGCAGAGACTGCCAGTTTGCACAACGATCTTGTATTTTCCGACACCTGCAAAAATGAAGCGAAGCAGTTAAAAGAAAACATTGATAAACATGCCTGGGACGGTGAATGGTATAAACGTGCCTGGTTTGATGATGGAACACCGCTGGGATCTAAAATTAATGAAGAATGTAAAATTGATTCTATTGCCCAAAGCTGGTCGGTTTTGTCAGGAGGAGGAAATGAAAGCCTGGTTCATACGGCAATGGAATCGGCCTATAAAAACCTGGTACAAAAAGACGTGGGCATTATTCAGTTACTGGAGCCTGCATTCGATAAGTCTGATCTTAATCCCGGTTACATAAAAGGATATGTACCCGGGGTAAGAGAAAATGGCGGCCAATATACCCATGCGGCAGTTTGGATGATCATGGCATTTGCCAGGTTAGGCAATAATGAACGTGTCTGGCAATTGTTGAATATGATCAATCCTGTTAACCATGGTAAAACCGCAGCGGACATTGCCGTCTACAAAGTTGAACCATACGTGCTTGCGGCCGATGTGTATTCCCGTGAACCGCATGCCGGGCGCGGTGGATGGACCTGGTACACCGGTTCCGCTGGCTGGCTGTATCGTTTAATTATTGAATCATTTCTTGGATTGCAGCGGGAGGGAAATATACTGAAATTCAACCCTTGTGTCCCGGAAGAATGGAAATCATTTAAAGCGCACTACCGATATATTAATACGGTCTATCATATTGAAGTGGTGCAAATCCCTGCGGGTGAAAAAATGACGGTGACCGTTGATGGAGTGGAAAAGGAGGGAAACATGATTACGCTTATAGAGGATGGGGGGGAACATAATGTAATGGTAGACATACGTGTACCGGCCACGAAGACTCCAGAATAAGTTCAGGTGGTGATGAAAAAATCGGCATCGCCGATGTTTTTACGAACCATTGGATAATTATCAGTCCTTGAATTAAAAAGCACTTCCATGTCTGCGTGGAAGTGCTTTTTGTGTTTAAAAACTAGCCAATATGTGAATCTTGTAACTTATTACCATAATTGTGTAAGGCTGTCCATTACAAAGATGCCGAACTTTGCAGGGTGACAATTTTATTGCAATTTCATTCGAAAATTAACAATGAAAAACGTAACCATCCTTTCAATCTTTTTTATAATAAGCAATGAGTTTCCTCTCTTCTTGCAATACGAAACAAACGGCTGACCAAAGCCTAAAAGATGATTCCCAGCGTAAGACCATCATAGGAACAATTGCGCACCATCAACCCTACATGGCCGAAATGATGAACGAGATGATAAAAAACGACAGTAGCAAACAAATGATGGCACAAAGCATGATGAGCGACCCCAAGATGATGACGATGATGATGGACAACATGATGACTATGAGTAAAATGGACACATCCATGTTCAAATTGATGCTGGGCAAAACAATGGAAATGTGTGATGCCGACCCGTCAAAATGCAACATGATGATGGAGCCCCATGCCGTTGCACCCAAACGTGATGAAATCCATGAAGGAGATGTACTGCTTATCATGAAGAATTGCTTGGCTCAGTTGCCTCCTTCTATGTGGTGAAAGACGAACAAGCAGCCATTAATTTGGCGAATGATTCTGATTATGGTCTGGGAGGTTCTGTATTTACACAGGATATCGAACGCGGTAAAAGAGTTGCTGATCAGATTGATACCGGAATGGTTTTTATCAATCATCCTACCTGGACACAAGCCGATCTTCCTTTTGGCGGAACAAAGCATTCAGGCTTTGGCCGTGAACTTTCAGAGTTGAGGATTCAGGAGTTTGTAAATAAAAAACTGATTCGTGTTAGTGACCTCAACGATCCTTTTTGGGATTGTTTGGTATATTATCTTAGAATTTCCTACGTCCGAAACCCCCACTTCAGCGGGTCTCTAACCTTTAATAACTTATAAAAATGAATAAAGTAATTCTCCTTAACAAACGGCCACATGGAACACCCACTGTTAATGATTTTAAAATTACCAGCGAAGAAGTTCCTGCCGCGAAAGACGGTGAGATTCTATTAAAAACAACCTATGTTTCGGTAGATCCCTATTTGCGGGGTAGAATGAATGACACTAAATCCTATGTCCCCCCATTTGAATTAAATAAACCGATACAATCTGGCGTGATAGCCGAAGTAATAGAGAGTAAACATGCGGATTTCAAAAAAGGAGATTTTGTTTCAGGCAATTTGAATTGGAGTGAATATCAAACTTCGAATGGAAAAGGATTGCATAAAGTAAGTAGTAGTGACGCCAAATTATCAAGCTATCTGGGCATTTTAGGAATGACTGGGCTCACAGCATATTTAGGTTTAATTAAAATAGGATTGCCGAAAGAAGGTGAAACAATTGTAGTATCAGGAGCGGGCGGAGCGGTTGGAACAGTCGTGGGTCAAATTGGCAAATTGTTGGGCTGCAAAGTGGTTGGCATAACGGGTTCAGATGAAAAAGTAGCGTTACTAAAATCTACCTTCAAATTTGACCACGCCATAAATTATAAAACAACCAAAAATTTAAAAGAAGCCGTGAAAAGCGCCTGCCCTGAGGGGATAGATGTTTATTTTGACAATGTCGGCGGCGAAATTTCAGATGCCGTTTTGGCCAATATTAATAAGTATGCAAGATTGCCAGTTTGTGGTGCAATATCTTTATACAATGAAACAGAAGTTCCACTGGGGCCTCGGTTGCAGCCCATAATTCTAACCAAAAGCGCCACGATGAAAGGGTTCATCATCAGTGACCTTTCAGAACACTTTCCGTCTGCCACGAAACAATTAACAGCGTGGCTCAACGAAAATAAAATAACATTCAGCGAAACGATTGTTGAAGGCTTTGATAATATTCCCCAAGCATTTATTGATTTGTTTGGCGGGAAAAATCAAGGGAAAATGATTGTAAAAATTTAACAATACGCACAAAAACAACCTGTAATAAAATGGCTTGCGCAAAGTCTACCAACGGAATGACAATGCAAGCCAATCGATTTAGTCACTATAAACAAACATTAAACACATGAAAATATTAATGGTATTAACGTCCCATGGCACCTTGGGAAACACAGGAGCAAAAACCGGTTTCTGGATTGAGGAGTTTGCAGCGCCCTACTATGTTTTTGCAGATGGCGGTGCTGAAATAACCATTGCGTCACCAAAAGGAGGTCAGCCACCTGTTGATCCTAAAAGTGAATTAAAAGATGCGGAAACGCCCTCAACTGAAAGGTTTCATGCAGACAAAGCATTAACGGATAAAGTAGCTCATTCGTTAAAACTCAGCGATGTGAAACAGAAGGATTATGATGCTGTTTTTTATCCGGGGGGTCACGGGCCTTTATGGGACTTAGCAACTGATAAAACATCCATTGAATTAATTGAAGCATTTTATAACCATCAAAAACCAATCGCTTTTGTATGTCATGCGCCGGCGGCATTAATTAATGTAAAAGCACTCAATGGAGAACCTCTTGTGAAAGGCAAACACGTAACAGGATTTTCAAATACGGAGGAAGATGCTGTTAAGTTGACAAACGTAGTACCTTTTTTACTGGAAGATGAACTCACAAAACATGGCGCTCATTACTCCAAAGGAAATGATTGGGCGTCTTATGTAATGGAAGACGGTTTATTAATTACAGGTCAAAATCCAGGTTCTTCTGAGGCAGCAGCTAAGTTGCTTTTAAAAACACTCAAAGGAGAAAAATTATAGACCTAAACAGTACCAAGTACTAAAACTATGGTGACCCCACACTGCCGTATATGTTCCACTGCCATATCCTGAGCCACGAGGATGGCGGCATGATGGGGCAGTTCATCGTGAACCCGTCGGTGAGCGGCACAGGGGATTTTGCACAGGAGAAAGGATTTACTATTTTGCCCAATCCGGTCGCGGCGGGCGGTTTTTTGAAAATAGACATTACGCTGGCTTTCTCCGGAGCGCTTGAATTCAGGATGATGGACGTTTCCGGTCGCACGGTGCGCCGTTTTGATGTGGGTGAGAAAGCGACTGGCAATCAAGATTTTTCGCTGAAAACGAAGATCTTGGCGACTGGGACGTATTTTCTCACCGCCTGGTTGTCGGGCGAGCGGGTCGGAGTGGCGAAGGTGGTGGTGGAGTGAATTACAAAATCTTGCACTCCTTTTCCAAAAAAGTGTACCGTGAGCGGCTGCTCCCGCCCCGAACTTTGCCCCAATAAAAATCACTAAAATATGACACATCAATTTTCAATCAGCGGAATGACCTGCGGCAGTTGCGTCGCCAATGTCACAAAATTATTGGAACAAGTGCCGGGCATCACGGCCGCCCGTGTAACCCTCGACCCGCCCCTGGCTTCGCTCGACATGGAGCGGCACGTTAGGCTGTCGGAACTGAAGGAGGCGCTGAAAAGCCACCCCAAATACCAGATCAGCGAAGCACCTCCAAAAGCGCCGGTTAAAGCGTCGGAGCTTGCTTCCACAGCAGGTGAACCGGACGAAAAACATTCGTTTTGGAAAACTTACAAGCCGATTTTGCTCGTCTTCGGCTACATCCTCGGCTTGACGTTGCTGGTGGAAATCGCCGCCGGAAGCTTCGACGGGATGCGCTGGATGCGGCATTTTATGGCCGGTTTTTTCCTCGTTTTTTCCTTTTTCAAGCTGCTGGACGTGCCTGCTTTTGCCATGTCGTACAGCAGCTACGACATTGTGGCGAGGCGCTGGCTGGGTTGGGGATATGTTTACCCGTTCGTCGAACTGGCATTCGGGCTGTTGTTTTTGACCAATTTCCAGCCTGTTTTCACCAATGCCGCCACGTTCCTTGTCATGGGCATTAGCACGGTCGGGGTCATTGAAAGCCTGCGGGCAAAGCGCAAGTTTCAGTGCGCCTGTCTCGGTGCGGTGTTTAATTTGCCGATGTCCACGATTACGCTGGTCGAGGATTTACTCATGGTGGGCATGGCGGGGGCGATGCTGCTGATGTATTTGTAATAATGCTTAGCTTTGTTGCTTGGCCAGGCATAAAATGCGTCACGTAAAAAATCTACAATTCATGCTAAAAGTCATTTGGCTCAATTTGCTACTTGCAATCATCGGCGCAAGCCTGACCGCTCAAACACTCACCGGAACGATCACCGACGAATTTGGAGCGCCCGTCGCCGATGCACGGGTGACTATTTTCAATGGCGATACGACCATTTTTTACGAAGCCAGAACGGACGCCGCCGGCGTCTATATTTTAACCAATCTGGAGCCATTGTATTTCAATTTCGGCGTCGCCAAACCAGGCAAGGCATACGTTCAAACTGCCACGACGGCCATTGTCGGCACGGTGGTCGTTGATGCTGCGCTTGCACCCGAAACCCAGCCCGGCGACTGGGAAATCATCATGCAATCCCCCGAACCGCTCGGCGGCACCGACCTCGGCATCCTAATGCCCGACGGCAGCATTTACTACTGCCACAACACCAAAGATCCGTTCTTTTTCTTCCCGACCGAGAACGACACCAGTTTTGCCAAAGGCAGCATGTTTGCGCAAGGGTGCGTGGCACCAGCGCTGCTGCTGGATGGTCAGGTCTTATTCGCAGGCGGCACGTTGGAAGAAGATGGCTATGGTCCCGCCTGTAAAGAAATCAAGATATTCGACCCCGTCACTGAATTGTGGACCTATCAACCCGACCTCTTGGATGCGCGCTGGTATCCGTCGCTCGCTCCGCTTTACGACCAGCGCCTGTTGATAGTTGGCGGTGGAGACCTGAATACGAGCCTGCCCAATGCCCTGCGAACCAAAACCTCGGAAGTTTACGACCCGGCAACCGGCATAACCATTGCCACCGACACGGTGCATTTCGGCAATGAGGTGTCACCAATCCTGCCGCTTCTCACCGGAAAAATATTGATGACGCACCGCCCGCCGCAACTCTTCGACCCGGAAACCATGCAGTGGGAACTGGCAAGCGATTTCGTGCAGGGAAACCGCCTGCCCAACGGCGACCACAGCGACCACGAACTGTTGCTCCTGCCCGATGGCAAGGTGCTGGCGGTGGGCTACAAGTCCTTCACGCCGGAGCAGCCGGGCGTCAGCCTCGAAATGTACGACCCGCTGAGCGATGAGTGGTCGCTGCGCTCCAATTTCGCCCCGACCCGTTCGAGGGCAAAAGCGGTGCTGCTCCCCGACAAAAAAGTGCTGGTCATGGGCGGGCAAAAAGAAGATCCAAACAACTCGACGCCCGTCAACAACTGGGGCTACATGGATTTGACCGACCAGTACGACCCGGCGGCGGACACTTGGCGGCGGCTGGAAAAAATGAACATGAAGCGGGAATACCACGCCATTACCGCCCTCGTTCCCGACGGCAGGATTATCGCCGTCGGCGGCGAAGGCGCTCCAGGCAACGAGCCGTCGCAGAGCATAATTGAGGCTTTTTCGCCGCCCTATTTGTTTCGGGGCGTCAGGCCGGAAATCAGCAATTTGAACACGACGGAGTTTCAGCGGGGCGGCACGGTGCAATTCGACGTGGCAAAAACCAATGCGCTCACTGGCGTCGTTTTGATGTCGAATGCCGTGCTGACGCACTTCATGAACTCCGGCAACAACCGCTATCTCGACCTCGATTTCACGCAAACCGGCAACTCAGTGACGGCAAGCCTGCCCACCGACAGCCTGGAACTGATGCCCGGCTGGTACATGTTGTTCGGCATGGTGGACGATATTCCTTCGGTAGGGAAAATGGTCAAAATTGAGCAGGGGCTTGCGCCCGTTGTTTCTGCGGTGTCGAATGCAGCAAGCAATCCTTTTTCAGCCCGCGTCTTTCCCAATCCTTCGTCCGGGCGATTTTTTGTGGAAATAAATGGAGCGGTCGCAGGTGAAGCATTGCGGCTGGAGGTGGTTGACTTAATGGGCCGAGTTGTTTTGCTGGCGGAATTGGAGGCAAGCGGGGAGATTTTTCAAGGGGAAATTTCGTTGGCGTCGGGTGTTTTTGTCTTGAAAATTTCGGGAGAAAGGAGGCAATTTGTGCAGAAAATGGTGGTGCATTAGGTAGGTCATGGGACCCATTTCCTCGGTCATAGGGCAAATTCATGCTCGGAGGCATTTCCAGCGACTCCGCAGCATTCATTTGCCTTTGTATTTCAACAGGATAACCACTTCAAAGCATAGGTGCCCCCGACCCATTGGGCCAAAGAAAGGGAGAGCAGAAACCATGCAGAAGCGATTCTCATCGTGAAAACAGCAATGTTGAACAGCAGAGCAAACAATTAATCCCGAATCAAAAAACATTCCGGCAGATAATTCTACCGAACAACGGCAACTCTTGAAAATCTGCTTGATGAAGGGTTGTCTTTGCCAGCAATCCTGAACAGGTAGATGCCAGGGGCCAGACCTTTAGTATTTACCTGTGCCATTTGCCCATCCGGATATTCCGCTTTTGAAATCAATTTGCCATCGGCAGCGAAAATGTCCACCTGAATTGGGCCATAAACATCGCTTTCTACCCAAACTGCCGCATCCGCAGGGTTCGGAAAAACTTTAACCGCATTGGCATGAGGGACATCTTCACTGCTGGAAATAATAGAGCAGGTGAGGCCGCTTTCACACGCTTGCGTTTCTTCAACTTTGTAAATAACTGTTCCATCTTTCAAATAGCAGGTTAGACCCGGCTGCGCATCAATCACAAAGAACCCCCGGTCTAATGGCCCCATGATGCTGCCGATTCCTTCAATCCAGACATCCGGGATGCCATAAGAAGTCTGAAAGCGAATCATTTTGCGCATCTCGCCGTCAATTTCAATTTGTTCTATACTTTCGGTGTAATAATCCAATACCCCGTCAAATTCAAGAAATTGCAGGTGCAGGGTGTCGCCAACCTGAACGCCAAAGTCGTACAACAAAATTTCTTCGGTTAAGCCACTTGCGATGACCCACACTTTTTGTCCATCTACCCGGATGCAGCCGCGATAGAACGAGTTGTAATAGACGCCGTCAAAGCCGTAGTTGATCTGGTGGATCTTGCTGTACTTAATGGTATTGATGGTGGTGTCGCCGCACATGACCGACGCAACCGGAATGGGGCCGGCTATCCCATAGACGATGCCCCGCCAGGCAGAACCGCTTTCAACCGGAAACACTTGTGCAGCAAGGGACAATGGCAGAGCCAATCCCAGGAGGAAGGTAAAGCGAAAGGATAAACGCATGGTTTTAACAGTTTGTGGTGATCTAAAGTATGCTTGTCTGGGGAATAGACGGAATAAGGGGGTAACTGGGTTGGAGGATTCGTTAAAAAATCATTCCCGCACCCACGCATCCCGATCCACACTCATCGCCCAGGCAGAACCGCCGTTTTCAATGCTGTTGAAAAGCGGCAGCCAATCGCCGGGGCCTGCCGATTCGGTCAGGATTTCGTAGCGACGCAGTTGCAAAATGATGTCTAACGGGTTGATGAGCACCGGACAGGCTTCAACACAAGCATTACAAGTCGTGCAGGCATGGATTTCTTCGCGGGCGATGTAGTCGAATAGGCTTCTGCCGTCGTCGAAGTTTTTAGCAGTGAGCGATACGCCTTCCTGGTTTTTAAATTCAGCTTTGAGGTAATCCAGCGAGCCGGTTTCTATTTTTTTGCCAATTTCCTCTGCCCGGTCACGCACATCCATCATGATTTTTCGCGGCGACAATTTTTTGCCGGTCAGGTTGGCCGGGCATGCAGCGGTACAGCGCCCGCATTCGGTACAACTATATGCATCCAGCACGTTTTTCCAGCTCAGGCCGGGCACGTCTTTTGCGCCAAATTCAGGAATGGCATCCGGATTGGTCGGTTCGCCGATGCCCATCATGCTTTTCACTTCATTCATGATCTCCGGCATGTTGTCCATTTCGCCATGTGGTTTCAGGCGGGCGTAGTAGGTATTAAAAAACGCAAGAACAATGTGCAGGTGTTTGGAGAAAGGCAGGTAATTCAGGAATGCAAAAACCGTCAAAATGTGCAGCCACCAGCCGAATCGCTCCACCACGTGCAGGGAAGACTCGCTCAGACTTCCAAAAAGCGCCGGACCCAGCCAACTGCTCACAGCCAAAGTCCCCGTGTCGGGGTAGTGCGCCGGATCTATTTGCTGCAACAGCACATCGGCGCCATTCATGCTGAAAATCCCGGTGAGCAGTACAATTTCGGCGATCAGGATCAGGTTGGCGTCGCGGGTTGGCCAGCCTTTCATTTCTGCTTGGTGAAAACGCGGGAGTCGCAGCAGGTTGCGGCGGGCTAAAAAAATGATAGTGGCCACAAAAGCAGCGACTGACAGGATTTCAATAAAACTGATCACAAAGGTATAGAAGCCGCCTAGCACAGGTGCGAAAAAACGGTGAACCCCGAAAACGCCGTCAATGAAAATTTCGATGAGTTCCACCTGGGTCAGCAGGAAAGCGGCGTAAATGAAAAAGTGGAAAACGGCCGGGATCCAGTTTTTGAACATCTTTTGCTGACCGAAGGCCACCAGCAACACGTTTCGCCAGCGTTGTGCTGTTTGGCCGGGTTCCACCGCTTCGGCTTTTCCCAACAGGATATTGCGGCGAACCCGCAGGAAATGTTTGCCCGCGAAACCGAGGGCTGCTATGCTGACGAGGACAAACGCAATCTGCTGGATCATAAATTTTGGCTCAAGTTGGTGATGATCGTCCGCCAAGATAAGGGCTTTGTGAATTTTTATAAAATTGTCGCCATCAAATTTATGATTCCGTACAAAAATTACCCGGTCAATGAGGGAGGTTTTTTAAGTTTGTAGTTTATTCTTTGCCAGAATTAGCGTAAATAGCAGACCTATTTGGATTTGACAAAGGATAACTCAAATTGGCTTTCAGAAAATGGTGACGTCATGAAGATATTGGATGACTGGCAGATTAAGCAAAAAATCAAACGATTGGCGATTGAAATACTGGAGCATAATTATGATGAAAAAGAATTGATTCTGGTCGGCATCAACAATAATGGAATGGAGTTTGCCAACCTGCTGCTCCAGGAATTGCTTCCGTTGGCACACCTGGAAGTTACCCTCACCCGCATCCTGCTGAATCCTGCCGATCCGCTGAGTTCGGATGTTGAAATCGAAATGCCTGCCGAGCGCTTAGAAGGCAAAGCCATCATCATCATTGACGACGTTGCCAACACCGGGCGTACCATTTTTTATGCCTGCAAGCCTTTCATGGACGTGCTGCCCCGCAAACTTGAGGTAGCCGTGCTGGTAGATCGGAAGCACAAATCATTTCCGGTGAAAGTTGACTACATGGGGCTTTCCTTGGCAACCACGCTGAAAGAGCACATTGATGTCCATATTCGCGAAACAGATGCTTTCGCGGTTTATTTGAATTAACTGATCAGTTGGCAGTCAGCGGTTTGCAAACTGGCAACAAAACAATCGAGTAACGTAATGCAAATTGGTATTTTAAAAGAAAAACAGGAAAATCGGGTTGCCATCGCCCCTGATGCTTTGGCGAAGATCAAAGCGCTTGGCGTAGAGGTATGTGTAGAAGCTTCTGCCGGCGTCGGGGCGATGTACGACGATGACGCTTATGCTGCAGAGGCACGGGTCGTATCGAGGGAAACGCTGCTGGAGCAGTCTGACCTGATCATCAGCATCAATCCGCCGGACGATGCCGAACTTTCGAAGTTAAAAGAAGGTGCCGTGCTGATCGCTCAGTTTCAGCCTTTTTTGTATCCGGAGGTAATCCCCAAACTCCAGTCGGCAAAATTGGTGGGGATCAGTTTAGACATGATTCCCCGGACGACGCTGGCCCAGACGATGGACGTCCTTTCTTCGATGGCTTCTATTGCAGGGTATAAAGCGGTATTGGAAGCGGCGCGCCTATTGCCCCGTTATTTTCCCATGTTTATCACCGCTGCCGGCAGTGTGCGTCCGGCCAAAGTTCTGGTGATTGGTGCCGGCGTTGCAGGCCTGCAAGCCATTGCTACGGCCCGGCGTTTGGGTGCTGCGGTGGAGGCTTTTGACACCCGAAGCGCCGCCAAAGAAGAAGTATTGAGCTTAGGCGCAAAATTCGTGGAAGTGGAAGGCGCGCGCGACGACAGCGCAGCCGGCGGATACGCGGTTCAGCAAAGCGAAGATTTTCTGCAGCGCCAGCGGGCAGAAGTACAAAGCCGTGCCAGCAAGTCAGACGTCATCATCACCACAGCACAGGTGCGCGGCGGCAAAGCCCCCATGCTCATTGCAAAAGAAACCGTGGAGCAGATGCGAAAAGGTTCCGTTATCATAGACCTGGCGGCTTCGAGCGGCGGCAATTGCGAACTAACCCGGAACAATGAAACTGTTATCCACAACGGCGTACAGATCGTGGGCAATTCCAACCTCGCAGCGTTGATGCCGCAGGATGCCAGCTTTTTATACAGCAACAACGTGTTGAATTTATTGAAAATTCTCATCAAAGACGGCGCGGTTAACCTCAATCTGGATAATGAAATTATCCGGGGATCCTGTATCACAAAATGATGAATTCATGATGGATGCCTTTATGCAGTTTTTTAATGACAACCTGCTCATTTTCTACCTGATGGCTTTTGCCATTTTGTTGGGATTTGAAGTGGTTTCCAAGGCGCCAACCGGATTGCAAACGCCGCTGTTGTCGGGATCAAATGCCATAAGCGGGGTGGTGCTGATCGGCGCAATCCTGCTGCTGCGCCAAACCCGTTCAGACGATTACCTCACGCTGGCGCTTGGTTTTTTGGCGCTGGCTCTGGGGATGGCCAATGCGGTGGGCGGTTTTGTCACAACTGACCGCATGTTGGAACTGTTCAGGCAAAAAAATGCTAACCAATGAGACCATGACGACGATATTTCTCACCAACCTCTTTTACTTGTCAGGCATAGTCTGCTTCGTTTTGGGACTCCGCTTCATGAGCAATACCGGCAACGTACGCAAGGGAAACTTCCTTGCCGGCGCAGGGATGTGTCTGGCAATCCTGGGCGCTGTGATGGAACCTGTTTCCGGCGCTTACAACAACTACGCGTGGCTTGTCGGTGGGTTGTTAGCGGGTGCAGTTGCGGGGTATTTCCTGGCCATAAAGCGTGCTTCGACCTTACCGACGCCCGCCATAGCCATTTTTAACGGATTGGGTGGTGCCTGTGCGGCTCTTTTGGGTTTGGCTGAAATTTCGCTGGTCTATAATGGCGAAAGTGCAGCTTCCGGCAGCATGCTGATCGTGATTCTCTTCACCATCATCATCGGCGGCGTCGTATTTACCGGCAGCTTATTGGCTTATGCCAAAATGGAAGGCCTCATCAACGACCGTTCGGTCGTCCTCAGGCGACACGGCCTTGTCAACCTTTTATTGTTGACAATTACGGTATTTGGTGGTATTTTTGTTTATCTTCAAGGCGATCAGGGCAGTTCTCTTTGGGTCATTGTATTTATGCTGATCGCAATGGTTTACGGAATTTATTTGGTGGCTCCAATTGCCGCTGCTGACGTGCTCTTGGTTATTGCTATGCTCCATGCATTTTCGGGCTTGTCTGGTGCGGCGGCGGGGTTGATTTACGGTAGCCGGTTCATGCTTGTTGGCGGGGTGCTCGTTGCGGCTGCGGGCGTTACGCTGACTCTGGCCATGTGCCGAACCATGAACCGTTCATTGATCCAGGTGTTGACAGAAGGGATTGGCAATTCCCCAAAAGCAGAATTCCCGAACGCTGTTCGCGAAATTGGGGAATCGAAAGAGATTGATCAAAGCGATACCGCTTGACCATCACATTCTTGTAAATACCTAAAAAATATGTTTATGGAATTCCTATTAGCTCCTATTGCACTCGGCCTGCTGGTCGCTTTTTCCAGTTTTTTCACGGTGAAGCAGCAAACATCTGCCATCATGGAAAGACTCGGTAAATTTCACTCCGTCCGGAGTTCCGGGCTTCATTTTAAACTTCCGTTTCTCGACAAGATTACCGGTCGGATCAACCTGAAAATCCAGCAATTAGATGTGTTGGTTGAAACGAAGACCAAGGACAATGTATTTGTGAAGCTGAAGGTTTCTGTTCAGTTCAAAGTACTTGAAGATTCGGTTTACGATGCTTTCTATAAACTAGAAAACCCGTACGAACAAATTACCGCCTACGTTTTTGATACGGTCAGGGCAGAAGTGCCCAAAATGAAATTGGACGATGTTTTTGAACGCAAAGATGATGTCGCGGTGGCTATCCGTCGGGAACTGGAAGAGGCCATGAATGAATACGGTTATGGCATCGTAAAGGCGCTGGTGACGGATATTGATCCGGATCACGCTGTCAAAAACGCGATGAACCGGATTAATGCCGCCGAACGCGAAAAATTAGCCGCCGAATACGAAGGAGAATCCGAGCGCATCCGCATTGTGGCGAAAGCCAAAGCCGAAGCGGAAAGCAAACGCCTTCAAGGACAAGGTATTGCTGACCAACGCCGCGAAATTGCAAGGGGACTTGAAGAGTCGGTGGATATTCTCAATAGGGTAGGCATCAACTCACAGGAAGCTTCCGCCCTGATTGTCGTCACCCAACACTACGATACGTTGCAGGCCATCGGACAAAGCAGCCACAGCAACCTGATTTTATTGCCGAATGCACCTTCTGCCGGGGTAGACATGCTGTCGCAGATGGTCGCTTCGTTTTCTGCTTCCCAGCAGATGTCAGAAGACATGAAAAAGAGCAAAAGTACGCTTGAGCTGAAGCAACCAGAAAAGGTTAAGACAACAAAATAGGGCTTGTTGCGTAAGATAGGAATGGCTTGCAACGTTATATTTGCAAGCCATTCTCTTATTTTTACACCAGGCTCCTGCTGCTTCCCGAATGCGCAAAGCAGGACAAAATCGAATATTATGAACAACAACAGAACGGTCGTCATTCTCGCTACCTTGCTTTTACTTTCACTGATTGGATTAGGCTGGTTCTGGATGAAGAGCAGCCGCCTTCAAGGAGAAAATACAGGTTTCGAAACGCAGGTAGACTCGCTTAGTACGCTCAAGTACGATCTGCTGGACAATATTGACAGCTTGCAAACGGCTTATCAGCTCATCATCGCAAAAAATGATTCTTTGAACGTTTCGCTGGAAGATGCCCTCCAAAACGTGGCAAGCCAGAACGAACAATTGAAAAGCATCCGCCGCCAAAGCTCCAACAACCAGAAGGGTTTGGTGCAGGAAATTAATCAATTGCGCGCTTTTAAAGCTGAATTGGAAGGGAATATCGGCAAGCTGATTGAAGAAAATGAATCGCTTCGCGAAGAAAATTCGGAGCTGACTGAGCAGGTTGCGACAACAGAAAAACGCAACCAGGAGCTTTCCTCCAAGTCGAGCCAGCTTGAATCAGCAAATCTGACGCTGCAATCGGATCTGAGCCAATTGCGCGCTGCCAGCGTTCGGGCTTCCGGCTTTTTGGTGGATTTGCAAACGCGCAGCTCAAAAACAACATCCAAGTCAGGGCGCGTACGCAACCTGAACATCAACTTTGATGTCGTAAATGTACCACAGGAGCACCAAGGCACGCACACGCTTTATTTGGTGATAACGGATGCAAGCGGCAACCCCATCGCCAGCGATAATCCCATCAGAAAGCGCATCGAAGCCAATGGAAGGGTAGCAGAAATCATTGCCCAGCAATCAAAAGAGGTAAGCCTGGAGGAGTTCCAGCGATTGAATTTTAATTACCCCATCAGCGAAAAACTGAAGCGTGGAACCTATCAGGTTTCTATTTATTCAGACCTTGGACTTTTAGGGTCTTCCAATGTGAAATTGACTTAGTAACGTGGCGTAAATATTCAATAATGAAGGCACTACAAGGTGTATTGTTACTGGCAATGAGCCTGTTGACCATGGTTTCCTGCGTATCGAAAAAAAAATTCACCCTGGAGGTTTCGGCAGCATCGGTACGCGAAAAAGCACTCCAGGATGAATTACTGTTCACGAAAGGCCGCGTATTGAGCATGGAGACGGTTAATGCCAACCTCACCCAATCGGTAACGACGTTGCAGGAGGAAAAACTTCGATTGGAAGGTGAAAAAGCGCGGCTGGAAGACCAGATCCGCCGGTTGTCGAACGAACAGGTGGATCAAAAACAGCAGTTTGAATCCGCTTTGCAGGAACAGGTAAAAGTCCTGGAACAAAAAGAGCTGACCTTGAACGCCTTGCAGGAGTTGATTCAAAAGCGGAACGAAAAGCTGAAAACGCTCCAGGAGGATCTCAAATTCGTATTAAAGTCTTATTCCGCAGACGACGTTTCGGTGGAACTTAAAGACGGGAAGTTGATCCTGACGGCTGCCGACCAGTTGATATTTGATGCAGGTACGGCGTTGGTGACGCGCAAAGGACGTGAGGTTATCGGACTGACAGCGGCGGCTTTCTCCAAATATCCTGACATTGACATTGCGATTGTTTGTCATACCGACAACACAGTCCCGTCAAAAAAGAGCAATGCCAGAGACAATTGGGAATATAGCGCGGTGCGGGCTGCCGTTATTACCAGGGTGTTGACCAATGAATTTTTCCTGAATGCCAACCAGGTCAGTGCCATAGGCAGAGGTGAATATCAGCCAAAAAGTTCAAACGAAACGAAAGAAGGGCGCGCTCAGAACCGTCGGGTTGAAATTATGGTCACGGTCAAAATGCAGGATTGGGGCGCAAAATTATAGCGCTCAAAGCTTCTACGACCTGCAGCCCTGAGCCTGAATACCGCCTCAGCGTTCTTCCCGGTTTTAGAATGGCCGGATCGGGTACGATTACGCCTTCCGGCCATTTGATCCACGGCACGTATCTGCAAACCCCATACGCCGGTAAAAAAGACGCCTCCGGATCGGAAGAAACCAAGCCCAAGGCCAATAGCCGCATTTTGGGTTCTACCGCAATCAAAACATCTCCTGGCTTCACTTTCAGGCAATAACGCGCCGTTGTCTGCATGCCTGCCTGATTATCCTGCCCCGACAACCACGCGCAAAAAGCGTCCGTTTCCCAGCATTCGCGGTGCTGCCAATATTGCTCAATAGCCGGATGTGTGCGGCAATAATGCCGTTGTCCGACGTAGCACTGTTGCCAGACGGGCATTTCCCCGGCCGAAAAAGGCGCAATCCACACCTTGCCGCCCGCAATGATTGCTTTGCGCAAATCCTGCACCGACCAAAGCGTGGGCTGGTGTAGCTGCTGAAAAGAAATATGGCGGATCGCCTTGTCGGGCAATAAATTCAACAACTTGCATTGCGGGATCAGGTCTTCGAATGCCTGAGCAAACGCCATGGAGGCCTGCGGACAATCCCAAACTACGACATGGTCGAAGTGTTCACTGCGCGTCCAGTTAAATGAACCCGTCAGTAGGCGTTTGTTGTCGGCCACCGCAAATTTGTGGTGCAATAAACCGGGGCCGGGGAAACCGAAAGTTTTTGCCCCTGCCTTTTCCAAAGCACTGAAATTTAACCCTTCCTGGCGAAAATTGATTTGGTCGTAGTTGACGATGAGTTGCACGTCGAGACCCGCTTTAGTTTGGTTCAGCAGGACGTTGTAAATTTCCGGATGGGTGAACCAGCAGACGGCAATCTGTAGGGATTCCTTTGCTCTTGCAAGAAATGACGCAACCGATTCCGCACAAGCCCTGAAGGTTAATTCCGGGTTGAGACTCATGTCTGAAGTTAGGTTTGTTAACTGATGCGTGTGGAAATTCCTGCAATTAACAAAAAAGGCGGCATTTTAACTTGACCCGGCACTATACAGCGCTCAGGATAGGTGCTTTTGTCTTGAAATGTCCGAATAAAATAAAATTTGCTCCCGACATCGCAATGTCGGGAAAGCCGATTGACGGAAATCCAAACAAGCTTTCAGGGGGTTGTGTAATAAGGTGCAAGGTGCAAGACTTGTCCCGCTAAGCGGGAAGGCAAGAGGCAATAATTTCGCGAGGTCGTTCTGTTTGTTTCCGTAAACATGAAGCATTGCAAAACAAAATTGCCTTTGCTCCTTGCCCTTTGCCTCTTTACACAACCCCCTGAGTCGCATAATTCACGTTGTTTTTTCTCTTACTCCACTTTCACCATTCGGAAAGTCTTCAGCGGTTGTCCGTTTGAGAACAAAGTTGCAAAGAAATAACCGGCCGGCAGGTTTTCGCCCACCGAGATCGTTCCTTCCTGATCGCTAATGGCTTTGCGCTCGAGCGGTCTTCCCAATACGTCAAACACCGTCAGTGTCGCATTGCCTTCCACCGGATTGTCGAAACGGTAGCGAAGCTGAGTGGTGCCGGTGAATGGATTCGGCATCAATGCCGCAGATAAACCCGGCAAGGTTTCATCGGTGCCATTTACGAAAGCATCTACGACGAGGAAAGCATCAACACCCCCTTCAACAAGGTGTGGGCTCGAATTCAGGTCGCCCGTCTCAAAGGTGACGACCATGTTGTCTGTCAGTTCGATGAGCGGCGCTAAGTGGAATTCCGAGCGCGGACGCCAAACGCTGGTGGATTCTTTGACCGTTTCCAGCACGACGCTTTGAACGCCATTCGAGATCCGCACCACGAGCGAGTCATCGGGGGTAGAATTGCCACCCGAATTGTAGAACCATAGATTGTAGGAAATAACCGGATCTTGGTAGGCAGAAAGGTTCATGGCCGGAGATTTTAGGTAAACCTTGCCGCCGTCCACATCCGCTGCTCCTGCATTTCCGGCTGCATTTCCCGTGACATAGCACTCCGTCCCAAGGTCGTCAGCTACATCGCTGCCGGGGTTGGATGTCTGGCCGTTGTTGGTGGTCAGGATCGGAACCGCACGCACCCAGAAGCCGGCATCTGTGCTGCCATCCGCTGTTTTTTGCCAACCCAGCTCGAACAGAAAATCATCCTGATAGCCTACTTTCAGGGGAACAACAAGTTGTTCTGTGGTGGCGTCTATGACCACATTTTCCAGCACGGCATGGAGGCGCCCCCATACGCCAGCATAAATAGTATATTGTCCTTCAAAAGCAGCTGCAATCGAAAACAACCCATTGTTGTCACTGGTGGTATTGTAAGTAACTTCTTCGCTTACGAATGAAATTTTGGCATTGGGAATCGGCTGACCATCTTCATCCTGCACAGAAAAGCCACTCACACTGTAAGTCGCCAACGGGGTCATTTGCACATTGAGAATGGTGACTTCGCCGTTTTCGAGTACGGCCTGCGCTTCAACCGGGTAAAAACCGAGTTTGGTGAACCGCACGGTAAAAGTACCCGGAATTGCCTGCCCTGTTTTGTATTCCCCGAAGTTATCGGTTTTGCCAAGGTTGGCCTGAGTAGACTGGATGACCACTTCGACGTCTCCAAGCGGTTGACCCGTAACGGCATTGGTTACCTGACCTTCCAGGAAACAAGCTCGTACATAGTTTGGCGTGAGGACATAAAGGCCGCTGTTGATGTCTGAAATCAGAACGAGGCCGGAAGGCAGAAAAGGGTAAGCACCCCATGCGCCATTGAACCCGGTTCCACCCCCGAAGAAAGAATCAAAATTGCCAACTTCTATCAAGTTTTCCGGCCTGGAAGCATCCACAACAACGCCGCCATCCGTATAGTAAGAGATGATGAGCCAGTCGTTCCAGACATGTACATTGTGTGGGATAACGCCGTCGCCTAAGGTAGATACCGGTCTGAACTGATCCAGTTCCTGGATATCGCTCAAATCCGAAATGTCATAAGCCGCAATTGGCGCATTCGGACGCTCGTCCGTTGTAAAGACGACATTGCCATCGTCAGAAAGCCAGGCATTGTGTGTGAAAGCGTTCGGCGTAGTTTGTTCAGCCAGCAGGACGGGATTGTCTTTATCGGCCACATCATAGATCCCCAGTGTACCATTTAGAATTTCCGAGCTGTAAAGGATATTGTTTCTGGCATAAGAATCGTGTGAATAGCGCGCAGCACATTTGTTTACATAAATCGGCGTGCCAGGCGTTGTCGCTACATCCAGAAATAAAACGCCGCCGGCATTGACATTGCATCCAGACAGGTAGCAATAGCCAAATTCGTCAATGTAAAGATTGTGGCAGGTGTTGAGGACGCCAAGTTCAGGTAAATCGGGGTTCCAGTTTTGATAAGGCGCTGCTTCAGGCAATTGAGAAAGGTCAATGACTAAAAGACCCTCCGTGGTTCCGGACTGATCGGTGGTAACGTAGGCATAATTTCCCCAGGTTTTGATGTCGCGCCACAGGGAGTTTTGGCCGGGAATAAACACCACTTCCTCGGCGTTATCCGGGTCTGCCAGACTTACGATGGATACGCCGTTGACTAAGCCAACAATTGCATATTCCGTACCATTTTCATCAACCCAACCCCAGATGTCATTTAGATTAGCTCCGTAGGTCAGGTGGGAGCGAAGCGTCATATTCAACTGCGCATGTGCGAAATAAGCGCCCAGTAGCAACATTAGTAATAAGCATGTTTTTTTCATGTCAATAGATCGTGATTTTGTGAACTAAGTTTTTTGGAGCGCCTAAAGCTAAATGGATAATATGGTTTAGCGGCGCTCTATAACGGCAATTGTTAAGCGGCTGACGCAAATCAACTTTCCGTTTTCGTCTTTGATCTTAATATTCCAGACGTGCATCCGCCGACCTACCTTCAACGCTTTCACCGTTCCGTACACAAACGTACCTTCTTTTGCCTGGCTCAGGTGGTTCGCATTGATTTCAACGCCGACAGGGGCGTGGGAGGCAGGATCGTCCAAGCAGAGCACGGACGCAACACTTCCAAGTGTCTCAGCCAGCGCTACAGAAGCGCCGCCATGCAAAATGCGCATGGGCTGAACGGTGCGGTGATCCACCGGCATGCGCGCCGTGATGAAATCGTCGCCAACTTCAAGGAATTCAATGCCGAGCGCATCCACTAAGGTATTGCGCGAAAATTCCTGCAAAACGGCAGGATCGTGGGATTGTTTCCAGAGCATAGTATTAAATTGATTGGTTGATCAGATTGAGTTCGAGTTCATCTAAAACAGTTTCCATTTCTCCGGACTGAATGTATTTCCAAAAACCATCCCGCCGCGCCCAGGTGAGTTGCCTTTTGGCATAATTCCGGGTATGTTGCCGGATTAGTTCAATGGCTTCCTCCAGGCTGATTTTGTGATCTAAATAATCAAACAACTCTTGATACCCTACGGTTTGCAATGCATCAAGGTGGCGTTTAGGGTATAAAAGCTGCGCTTCCTCCACAAGCCCCGCTTCCACCATGTGCGTAACCCGCCGGTTGATGCGTTCGTACAGCTCGTTTCGATCCGGATTTAAAAAGAGGTAAACCGGGGTAAACGGGCGTTCTGCCTTTTGCGCCTTTCGGAAACTTGAAAAAGGCTGGCCGGAAGCCTGAAAAACCGAAATGGCCCGGATAAGCCGTTTCGGGTTGTTGCGGTCAACCTGGGCAAAATAATCCGGATCGCATTGCTGAAGAACCAATTGCAGGGCTTCAATGCCCGAAGTTTCGTACAATTGCACGACATTTGCCCGAATGCCGGAGGGTACTTCGGGAAATTCGTCCAATCCTTCGCACAGCGCTTTTTGATACAATCCGGAACCGCCTGTAAGGACGACCATCTGATGTTTCTGGTAAAGTTCGGCTAATAATTTCAGGGCGTCGCGCTCATAATCCCCGACGCTGTAAGGGGATTCAATACTGAGGTTGTCTATAAAATGATGCGGTATGGCGGCGCGCTCGGCAATAGAAGGCTTCGCGGTTCCAATGAACATTTCCCGGTAAAACTGGCGGCTGTCGCAGGACAGAATTTCCGTTCTAAAGCGTTGTGCTACCCGAATGGCAAAAGCGGTTTTGCCGCTGGCTGTCGGGCCGCCAATAACGAGGAGGTATTTCTTTTTCAGAGCCTGAATTCGTTGTGTTGACTGTTAAGGAAGGACAAACCTGCCAATTTAAACAGCAAAAGTATACTTTCCCCCTTTCAGAGTTTGTAATTTTGTACTGAAAACGCAAAAAACCTAAAATCTAATACCTGAAACGTATGCTCTACTCATTGGTTCGCCCTTTGGCAGCATTAGCGCTTAAAGTTTTTTTTAGAAAAATTTATCTTTCCAATATCCACCGCATTCCGAAAGACAAACCGGTTGTTCTGGCAGCCAACCACCCGTCGGCTTTTTTGGAACCCTGCATCTTAGCCTGTTTTCTCGATCGCCCGATTTATTTCTTAGTGCGTGGCGATATTTTCGTCAAACCCTTCTACATCAAAATATTGCGTGCCCTGAACATGGTTCCGGTCTACCGCCTCAAAGACGGTGGGTACCAAAACCTGAAGAACAATTTTGCGACCTTCCAGTATTGCTACACTGCATTGAAAGAACAAAAGACCATCATGATTTTGGCGGAAGGGCGAACCATCCACGAAAAAAGGCTGCGACCCTTGCAAAAAGGAGCCGCGCGTATCGTTTTTGGCGCGTATGACATTTTTCCCGACATGGAAGAAGTGCAGGTTATTCCGGTGGGCGTCAATTACACCTATGCGGATCAGCCCCGTTCCGAAGCCATGATTGATTTCGGCGAACCGATTTACACCAGGAAATACTGGAAAACCGGGGAAACCAACGCATCCCATGCCATCAGCGATTTGACGGAAGAGCTCCGGAAACGCTTGGAGCAGAATGTCATCATCATCGAACGGGAGGAAGACGAGCCATTGACGGACCATTTGCTCGAATTGTACCGGTCTGAAAATCGGGACAATACCTGGCCCGTGATTTCCCATAATCCGGAACGCCTGCTTGCCGAAAAAGCGATTGCCAATTTTGTCAACCACCTGAAAGCGGAACAACGGCAGGCGCTGGATATTCAGGTGAAAGCCTATTTTTACAAGCTTAAATCCTTGAAGATTCAGGATGCTGCGATCGCCGAAAAACAAACTCCCGGTTGGCGGTTGCCATTGTTGATCCTGGGGTTTTTACCTTTCTTAACCGGGTATTTATGGAACTACCCCCCGATCCGGTTGGCAAAATATATTACAGATACCCGGGTGAAGAGCATTGAATTTTATTCTTCTGTGCAGATCGTGGTAACTATGGCGCTTTATTTGCTCTACATCCCCCTGTGGGTGGTGATTGCTGCCAGGGCTTATGGCTGGGCGGGTGTGGCCGGGGTAGGAGGGATGCTGTGTTTAGGCTATTTCGCTTTGATATACCTGGATATGTACCGAGACTGGTCAGAAAGCAGGAAAGTTGGCAAAATGAAGGATACGGATAAAAAAGAAGTCCAAAAAATAAGGGAAATCATCTGGCATATTGTAGCTTCGCATCTTCCGGACGTCAGTAATAACGGGACGTTAGCAGCGTCATCTTCTATCTGAACAACATGAGGCAGGCTTTTTTTATCAATGCTTTGATCGGCCTTTTTATCGGGGGCGTACCCTCCTTGCCGGCTTTTGGGAACAATGAGCCCCAAAAAGTTTATACCGGCATTTACCTGATGAATGTGTATGACCTCGACGTCAACGAATACTCCTTTTACGCCGATTTTTACCTGTGGTTCAAATGGAAAGGCGAACGCGACCCGACCAATATCGAATTCGTAAATTCCATTGAAAAATGGGGCTTCACACAAACGATGTTCCACGACACGGCGCTGGTGCTGCCCGACGGGTATTTTTATAATGGCATGCGCGTGGAAGGGCGCTTCTATTATTCTTTTGCCCTGAGTCGCTTTCCGTTAGACCGGCATTCTTTAGACATTCGGCTCGAAAATATCATCTACCCGATGGATTCTTTGGTCTTTGTGCCGGATACCAGTACGGTTTTTTTGCGCAACGACTTAGTGATACCGGGCTGGAGCATTGAAAAAAGCAGCATTACTTCCCACGTCAATTTTTACGAAACCGGTTTCGGCGACTCTTCCCAACGGGCTGACCGCTTCAGTAACGCCAGCTTCCACCTGGTGATCAGCAGACCCTGGAGCTACTTTTTGCTGAAACTCATGCTGCCGCTAATCGTGGTGATCTGTGCCAGTCTGGGTTCCCTATTCATCCATCCGGTCTATATTGACGCCCGCACTTCGCTGCCTATTGGTGGGCTGCTGAGTTGCGTTTTTTTGCAACAAGCTTACAGCTCGGCACTACCTGATGTCGGTTACATGGTGCTGATGGATAAAATTTATCTATTGTCTTACCTGTTGATTGCAGCGGTGATGTTTCGGCTTATCCTTGCCGGAAATATTCTGGCTTCAACAGGCGAAGGACACTCTGGAACGAGCATCCTCCGGCGGGATAAATTGCTGGCCATCCTATTTTTTATGCTCTTTTTGATTGGGACTTTAGCCTTGGTGGTTTTTGCATAGTTAGTGTCCGTCCATTTAGTCGGGTGTCTGCTCTTTAGCGTTCGAGAGCAAGGCATGCGAAGACCCCAAAAACGGGAGTCTACTCGCGTAAATGACCGATTTTGGGGTCAAGCGTAACGCAGCTATCGGACTATAAAGACAGATTATCTTTCCTTTTTCCTTTGCCGGGTCGTTTCTCCAATAACTTCGCCATTTTTGATCCGTTCTTCCCTTTCTTTTTTGCGCTTTTCCTGATAAAAGGTAACCTGGCTTTTTACATCCAAAGGCTTTCGCAGGAGGTTGCGGTGATAAGAGATGATGACGAAGCGTGCCATATCGTCCGGGTTGTCAATTCCGATATCCCGGATAAATTTTGAAAACCGGGAGCCTTCATAAAATCCCCAGTTTACAGAAATCCAGCGGCCTAAGCTAAAATGCAGCTTGCGCGCGGCTTCCTCTTCCGGAACTTCTTTGAATTTTTGCCGCGAGGGTTCATCAATGAGTTTGTTGAGCCGAATGAACGCATCCGTCAGATCCTTAGGGATATACACCTCGTTGATGTACTCCTGGTTGATGCGTTTTTTGTAGGCTTTTTCAAGCGCTTCTTTTGTTTGAGGCGGGTTTTCACCTTTCTGGGCAAAGAGCTGCGTTGTCTGGCATGCCGCCAAAATCAAAAAAAGCGCACAAGAATATTTTGTCATAATCATAGTTAGAGTCCGTACATTTAATGAAGTGTCTCTTTCCCCCATCGGGCGATGGGATATAAACGTTGCTTCAAAAGAGAAAGTATAGGAACCTCCTACCACCTCAGGAGTGCTGATCCCCAAGTGAAACCGCTCCCAAATGCAGCCAAACAAACCAAATCGCCAGGTTTTACAGCGCCGGCTTCAATGGCTTCGCATAAAGCAATGGGAATGGATGCGGCGGTTGTGTTGCCATACCGCTGGATATTGTTCCAAACCTGGTCGTCGCGGAGTCCCAGTTTTTTTTGCACAAACTGACTGATGCGCAGGTTGGCCTGGTGCGGAATGAGCATATCAATGTCGGAAGGCGTGAGATTGACCGTTGCAAGGGCTTCCATGATAACCTCCGGAAATTTTTGAACCGCCATTTTAAAAACAAACTGGCCATCCATAATCGGAAAAATTTGCCCGGACTGGATCATGTGTTCGTTGATGAACATTTCACCGTAGGTCGCATCAGAGTAGCGCAAATCAACGGTCTCCCCCAATTTTTCGTAGTGGTAACCGCCATGCGCGCCAGGATTGATAAACGACAATTTTTCGGCATAGGTGCCATCCGAGTGCAGTTTGGTCGTCAGAATCCCTTTGTCAGGGTCTTCAGTGGGTTGCAATAACACCGCGCCCGCGCCGTCGCCGAAGATGACCGTTACATTGCGGCCCCGGGTGCTGAAATCGAGTCCCATCGAGTGCATTTCGGCACCGATCAGCAACACATTTTTGTACATGCCAGACCGGATAAACTGGTCAGCGATGGAAAGGCCGTATAGGAACCCGGAACACTGGTTGCGGATGTCCAAAGCGCCCGCCTCGTTGCGCGTAATGCCCAGCTCCCGTTGCACCAGCACGCCGCACCCCGGGAAATAGTAGTCGGGACTCAGCGTGGCAAAAATGATGAAATCTACTTCTTCTTTGCTGATCCCGGCGCGTTCTATGGCAATCGTTGCTGCCCGAGCGCCCATCGTAGTGGTGGTTTCGAGGTGTTTTTTGCCGTAGCGACGTTCCTGGATGCCGGTGCGTTCCTGGATCCATTCGTCGGTCGTGTCCATAACTCTTTGGAGGTCATTGTTGGTGACCACTTTTTCCGGCACATAGTATCCTATGCCACTGATTTTAGCATGCAACATGTCTTTAACGTTTTGAGTCTTGAGTTAGAGCTGTCAGAATTTTGGATATTGGGCTAAAAATCTCAAAAATACGACACTTCTCATAACCTGTAGCGTCTATTTCTTCATCTATGTGAAACAACCTTGAACATTTGGCGTTCATTTTGTGTATATTTTATACTTTTGCGGTTCGTTTTTAAAACACTGCATTTTGGAGCTTAGACATTTAATTTCAGTAGCTTAAATATGGAATTGACCGATCTACTCCAAGGTCTTTAACTGATTATTTCAACATCCAATTTATAAAAAACAACAGACAAGGATGAGGACGAAGCTGTCACATTTTGCTTTTGAATTACCCCAGAAATTGATTGCGCAATACCCCGCCGAAAAAAGGGATGAATCCAAATTGATGGTGCTTGATCGGAAAACAGGGAAGATAGAACACCGCATTTTCAAAGACGTTCTGGAATACTTTGACGATGGAGACGCGATGGTCTTTAATAATACCAAAGTCTTTCCTGCCCGTATGTATGGCCGAAAAGAGAAGACCGGTGCCAAAATTGAGGTGTTTTTACTACGTGAACTCAACAGTGATGCACGACTTTGGGATGTTTTGGTGGATCCCGCGCGTAAAATCCGGGTGGGCAACAAGCTCTATTTCACGGACGATAATGACAATGAAGTATTGGTTGCGGAAGTTGTGGACAATACAACTTCCAGAGGCCGTACGATTCGCTTTCTATACGACGGATCCGAAGAAGATTTTCAACGGGATTTGAATATCCTCGGCAATACGCCCTTGCCCAAATATATCCTTCGCCCCGCAGAAGCATCTGACCGGGAGCGTTATCAAACTGTATATGCAAAGGAAGTTGGGGCTGTTGCTGCGCCAACAGCAGGTTTACATTTTAGTACCGAATTGATGAAGCGCTTGGAAATCAAAGGCGTGAACTTTGCAGAGATTACCCTGCACGTCGGTCTGGGCACTTTCAGGAGCATTGACGTGGAGGATTTGTCCAAGCACAAAATGGATGCTGAGTACTTCCGCATACCTGAAGCTGCTGCCAATGTTGTCAACAAATCCAAAGAACGCGACAAGCGGATTTGCGCCGTTGGCACTACCAGCATGCGCTCGATAGAATCGGCTGTTTCGGCAGAGGGTTACCTGAAGTCTGCGGAAGGATGGACGAACAAATTCATCTATCCGCCTTATGAATTCAGCATCGCCAACGCGATTATTACCAATTTTCACTTGCCCAAATCGAGCCTGTTGATCATGATCTGTGCCTTTGGCGGATTCGATTTGGTGATGGAAGCCTACGAACAGGCCATCAAGGAAAAATACCAGTTCTTCAGCTACGGGGATGCCATGCTGATTATTTAGTGTCTGTCTTTGGCAGATTTTTTTATCAGTATTTGAAAAGGGGTTTTTATGAATATTTTGGATAATCTGGAAATCAGAGACTTTTCCAATCTGGAGTTGCTGGCCAAACAAGTCGTGGAGGGGTTTATTATTGGATTGCATAAAAGCCCTTTTCATGGTTTTTCTGTAGAATTTGCCGAGCACCGTCTTTACAATCCTGGAGATACGACCAAAAACTTAGACTGGAAGGTTTATGCGCGCACCGATAAGATGTTCATCAAACGATTTGAAGAGGAAACCAACCTGCGTTGCCAGATCGTTATAGATGCTTCTTCTTCGATGTATTTTCCGGAGGTTGCAGACACTAAAGCACCGTATCTCAACAAACTGCGTTTTTCGGCGCTTGCGGCGGCGGCTTTGATGAACTTGTTGCAAAAACAACGCGACGCCTACGGTTTGTCCATTTTTGATACGGATGTGCGCATTCACACCCGTTGCAAAACCAATACGACCCACTATCGCTTGATGCTGACCTATCTCGATCAGCTCATCAACAATCCGGAGCACAACAAAGCAACCGCGGCGGCCAAAGCGCTTCATCAAATCGCGGACAGCATCCACAAACGCTCGCTGGTGATGATTTTCAGCGATATGTTTGAGCAATCGGAGGATTCAGAACATTTGTTTTCGGCACTCCAGCATTTGAAACACAACAAACACGAAGTAGTCCTTTTTCATGTGGTGGACAAAGCCAAAGAACTCGATTTTGAGTTTGAAAACAGGCCATATCTGTTCATTGATATGGAATCGGACGAACGGCTGCACCTGCAACCCAATCAGGTTAAAGACTTCTATGTCAGTCAAATGGCCAAATTTACCGAAGAACTCCGGCTTAAATGTCTTCAATATAAGATTGATTTTGTAGAGGCCGACATCAATAAAGGCTTCCGCAATATCCTGCAAGCTTATTTGGTCAAACGCAGCCGCATGGGCGCTTGACGAATTGCCTCCATTTTAAACTACCAAACACCGAACGTCATGATTAAACTCGCCGACATTTCCGCCATGCCTCCTCCACAATTAGATGAAGAGGAAACCCGGAAGAAAACAAAAAAACTGGCCGAAAAACTGGGGAAACTTCAGCACAAGCTGATCGCTTCCGGTTCGCACGCGGTTTTGGTCGTTTTTCAGGGCATGGATGGCAGCGGTAAAGACGGTGCGGTGAAGAACGTATTTCAGGATTGCCACATCAATGGCATTCAAGTCCACTCGTTTAAAAAACCAACGGAAGAAGAGATGAATCATGATTTTCTCTGGCGCGTTCACAAACATGCGCCGCCGAAAGGTATGATCCATATTTTCAACCGTTCGCACTACGAAGACGTGCTCATCCAGCGCGTTCACAAGTGGATTGATGAAAAACGCGTGGATAAGCGGATAGAAGCAATCAACGCTTTTGAAGAACTACTCGCTTTTGACAACAATACGGTCATCCTGAAATTTTACCTCCACCTGTCCTACGAACAGCAGGCTTTTGAACTCCAGGAACGCATAGACGACCCGGAAAAACACTGGAAATACAATGCTGGCGACTGGAAAGAACGCGAACTTTGGCCGGAATACATGCGTTGCTACGAAGATGTGATCAACCGCAGCAGCATTCCCTGGACGGTCGTTCCGGTGGACAAACGCTGGTATCGCGATTACATCGTGGCAACGGCGATGGTGGAGGCGCTGGAGCAACTGAATCTGGAATTTCCGGGTATTCAAGAATAAATATGGCAGTTAGCAAAGCAAGGGTGGATAAATGGTTGTGGTGCGTTCGGATTTTTAAATCGAGAACCATTGCAACGGATACCTGCAAAGGCGGGAAAGTGAAAGTTCAGGGCGAAACGGTGAAGCCTTCCTACTTGCTCCACGAAGGCCAAATCGTGGTGGTTCGGAAAAATGGCTTTGATTTTCAATTCAAGGTAATCAACCTCCTTCAAAACCGCGTTTCTGCACCATTGGCTGCCCTGAGTTACGAGAACCTCACCCCGGCAGAAGAATTGAATAAGTACAACGATTGGTTTTCCGGAAAAGGTGCCATTGAACGCCGTGACCGGGGAACAGGCCGTCCCACCAAACGCGAACGCCGCGACATTGATCGCTTTAAAGACGACGATGCTTATTTTGATGAGGATTGGAGTGAGGATTAATTTAACGCCCAAAACTTCCCGACACCACCAACTCCTTCGATCCCGGCGTGTACTGATAAAACCCTTCGCCTGATTTTGCACCCAGCCGGCCTGCGGTGACCATGTTGACCAACAGCGGGCAAGGTGCGTATTTCGGATTGCCAAAACCCTCGTGCAACACTTTGAGGATGGCTAAGCAGACATCCAATCCAATGAAATCGGCTAATTGCAGGGGCCCCATCGGGTGCGCCATGCCCAGTTTCATAACCGTGTCAATTTCATTTACGCCTGCCACACCTTCAAAAAGCGCATAAACCGCTTCGTTGATCATGGGCATCAAAATGCGGTTGGCTACAAACCCTGGATAGTCGTTGACTTCTACGGGAACCTTTCCAAGCTTTTCTGACAATTGCATGGTGGCCGTGCAAGTCGCATCAGACGTCGCATATCCCCTGATTACTTCCACCAGCTTCATCACAGGCACCGGGTTCATAAAATGCATGCCGATGACCTGCGCTGGCCGCTTGGTTACTGCGGCAATTTTTGTAATTGAAATGGAAGAAGTGTTGGAAGCCAGGATCGCCTGCGGTGGCGCTGCTGCATCCATTTTCGAAAAAATATCTAATTTCAGGGCCATGTTTTCGGTAGCAGCTTCTACTACGAGGTCGGCATTTTGGACACCTGATGCCAGATCCGTGAAAAGTGTGATCCGGGCAAGTGTTGCCGCTTTATCTGCATCGGAAATCGTACCTTTAGCGACCATGCGGTCGAGGTTTTTGGCGATGGTGGCCAATGCGCGGTCAAGTGCTTCGGAAGCAACATCTATCAAAGCAACAGGATACCCCGTCATGGCAAAAACGTGCGCGATGCCATTACCCATGGTACCTGCGCCGATTACTGAAATGTTTTGCATGGTTAGCGCTTTTTTTTGTCGGCGCGAAAATAGCGAAAACAGATCAGCTTGCCAGCTTCAACTTCAACTTTCAAGGTGAAGCGGATCACATTTCTTTAAAAAAATTAATACTCAGTTAACACACTACTGAATAGCTTTGCGCAACTTAATCGTAATCAAATGCAATTGAATAGCATCTTCCAGTTTTTTGTCCCTAAAGACAAAAAATTTTTCCCGCTCTTCGAGCAGGCAAGCGGCAACCTCGTCAATATGGCGGGGTTACTTGTGAAATACGTCAATTCTTCCAACGAAACAGAAAAAGAAGCGCTGCGGGTTCAGATAGAGGATTTGGAGCATACCGGGGACAAAATCACCCATCAGATTTCTATGGAACTGAGCAAAAACTTCATCACTCCATTCGATCGGGAAGACATCCATTATTTAGCCAATACGATTGACGACATTGCCGATTACATTCACGGCACCGCCAATCGGATCAAATTCTACGGGGTAAAAAGAATAACGCCGCCGATTAAACAACTTGCCGATCTGATTCTCGAAGGCTGCGAAAATGTAAACATAGGCATCCTTGCCCTGAAAAGCATGAACAACTTCGACAAAATCATGGATGCCCGGGTGAAGATCAATAATGTGGAAAGCCGCGCGGATAGCGTTTTTGATCACGCCGTTGCGGATTTGTTTGAAAATGAACAAGACGCCAAAGAGCTGATCAAATACAAGGAAGTACTACAGAACATGGAAACGGCAACAGATAGCTGCAAAGACGCCGCTGCTGCGATGGAAGCCATTGCTGTAAAGAACGCCTGAGCAGGTGCGTAACCTGTGAGAGAACCCACAATCTTCAGCCTACAAAGTCAGTCAAATGGACTTTACACTATTATTGATCATCATTGCTTTAGCCTTGGTTTTTGACTTCATCAACGGTTTTCACGATGCAGCCAATTCCATTGCGACCATTGTTTCCACGAAAGTATTGACGCCTTTTCAGGCAGTACTTTGGGCGGCATTCTTCAATTTTTTGGCCTACTGGATTTTTGACCTGAATGTGGCCGACACCGTAGCCAAAACAGCCAACACCCTGAAAATTGACCTGGTGGTGATCCTTGCCGGGGTTTTGGCGGCTATTGCCTGGAACCTCCTCACCTGGTGGGTTGGCATACCTTCCTCGTCTTCGCATACCCTCATCGGAGGTTTTGCAGGCGCGGCATTGGCGCACGCAGGCTTAGATGCGGTCAATATGCAGGTCATTGGAAGAACGGCCATTTTTATCTTCCTTGCGCCTTTGATCGGGATGGTTGTCGCTTATGTTATCAATGTCATCATCATCAACATTAGCAAAAATGCCTCGCCACGAGTTGCGGATTGGTGGTTCAGAAAATTACAGTTGGTCTCTTCTGCTGCTTTTAGTATTGGGCATGGCGGCAACGATGCTCAAAAAGTGATGGGGTTGATTTCCGCAGCCATTGTTGTTTACCTGACCCAAAACCACGCAAGCGTTGGAGACATTCCTTCCTTCCTCAATCTGGACTACGCCATCAACGATGGCAAAGTGAAAATCGTAGAGCCCCCGTTTTGGGTGCCCTTAGCTTGTTATACCGCGATTGCTGCGGGTACCATGAGTGGCGGTTGGAGGATTGTAAAAACGATGGGCACCAAAATCACGAAAGTTACCCCTCTGGAAGGGGTGTCCGCAGAAACGGCAGGCGCCATCACCTTGATTATGACGGAAAGACTGGGTATTCCGGTCTCCACCACCCATACTATTACAGGTGCCATCATCGGCGTCGGTTTGTCCAAACGAATCTCTGCCGTTCGCTGGGGAGTCACCATCAGCCTGCTTTGGGCCTGGGTGCTGACCATTCCGGTTTCAGCGGGTGTTGCGGCATTGGTGTACTATTTCCTCCGGTTGTTTTTATAGCGCTAAAGACAGACACTATTTAGGAATCGGTGTATTATCCGAACTCATATCCACCTTGTTTAGTTTAGGCCGGATGATGAGACGCAGCGACTGGTCATATGTAAAGTATCCCCAAAGCCAGTTTAAAAAGACGAATACTTTGTTTTTGACCCCAAGTATGGAAAAGAGATGTACAAACAGCCACACAAACCAGGCAAAAGCACCTTGGAATTTTATATGGGGCAAATCCACAACGGCTCGGTTGCGGCCTATGGTGGCCATGGATCCGAGGTCTCGGTATTTAAACGGTTTCAAAGCTTTCCCGCCGTCCATCCGGATGAAATTTTCTGCTAAGTTTTTGCCCTGCTGCATGGCCACCTGGGCCAATTGAGGGTGGCCTTTTGAAGTGTTTTCATCTGTCATCAGTGCAATATCACCGATTGCGAAAATATCTTCATAACCCTTTACTTTGGAATGCCGGTCAACAAGAATCCGGCCTCCCGGGCCTTTGCAGTCTGCCGAAAGGCCAACAGGGGCTTTGCCGGTGATGCCTGCAGCCCAGATGACTTTTTTGGCCGCAATGGTCATGCCGTCATTCAGGGTAACCTGCTTGCCATCGTAACCGGTGACCCGTTTTCCCAGCATGATTTTTACATCAAGATCGGTGAGAAACTGGAGCGCTTTGCGGGAAGCTGAGTCCGACATCCCGGTGAGCAATTCATTGTTGCCCTCAATCAGGTAAATGTCTACCTCTTCGATTTGTAACTCCGGGTAATCTTTTGGCAGGATATACTTTTTCATTTCTGCCAGCGATCCTGCTACTTCTACGCCGGTGGGCCCCCCGCCAACGACCACGATATCAAGGTAGCTTTGCCGTTCTTCATAGTCTTCGATGCTCAGCGATTTTTCATAATCGGCCAGAATGTGGTTGCGCAGGTAAAGCGCTTCCGACACCGATTTCATTGGAATGGCCTTTTCGGCAATTTGGGCGTTACCAAAAAAATTGGTTTCTGCCCCGGTAGCAAGGACGAGGTAGTCGTAGTTGACTATACCGAGTTGGGTAAGCAATTGTTTTTTTGCAGGGTCAATGCCTTCCACCTCGGTCATGCGGATGAAGGTATTGGCCTTTTTTCGAAACAGTTTCCGCAAGGGGAAAACAATGGAACTGGGTTCCAGACCAGCCATGGCAACCTGGTAAAAGAGTGGCTGAAACTGGTGGTAGTTATTCCGGTCTATCAGCACAACCTGATAGTTTTTGTCAGCTAATTTTTTGACCAAGGCGATGCCTGCAAAGCCCCCGCCGATGACCACGACGCGCTTTTTGTCTAATTCCGGAAGGTTGATTTTCATAGGATGATTTTCATGTAGAACAAAATTGCGACTTTAATGTTGAAAAATGCAGCTATTACTGAGTAGTTACTGGTTATTGGTTATTAGTTATTAGTTATTTGCGCCTCAAGTAGATGAAATTCGATCGTTTGAAAAAAGTGTAACTATCCAGCCGCTTTGAAATGCTTTTTGCCATACGACCTCGGAGAGTAGGTTGTCCAAATCAAAAAAAACTTTTGTACTTTTTGTAAAAGTATCTTTATCTTTCAAATTTAATGGGTTGATTCCCAAATAAGTACAATTTCGCACCTCCCACAGAGATTATTTTTAGTAAAAATTTCTTTCAAAAATGATTGCCCTAAACGAAGATACAAATTGCTGATATTCAACCAATTAATACAATTTTATGAATCGTTTTTCAATTAAAATGTGCAAGATAAATTTTCGCCCTTTGGACAACCTACTCGGAGAGGTCGAAGGTTTGCAGAAAATAGCGTTGAAACAAACGTTTGACCTCTCCGAGGTCGGGAATCATAAGTATTTAGGGGCGGATGGATAGTTACAAAAAAGTAGATTGAAATAATTTTGACGAAGTACTTGCCAAGATAGCATGAAAGGCGCGAGCAACCACGAAGCGGTTAACTGTGATTAACCCCGGATGCAAGTTGTGCGGAAAACCGTCATTTCGTCACAGCGAACCGGCACGAGGATTCCCCGGTTTCCGAAGTTGTCAGCAAGTGGTACACTCCGAAAGATAAATGAACCTATGTTGGAAACATCCGCCAGGAAATGGATGGGTTCCACCAAAGCTAAGGGGGTGGCATAGCTTGGCGGAATGGCGTAGAAATTTTTATTCAGGCTGAGGTTGTTGTGCTCCTGTTCGACAATACGTACATCGTCAATCATCCAATAGTAATAATCGGCTTCCATCCTGAATTTGAAACGCGCCTGCGCTGAACCTGCAAGCCCGGGGAGTGGTACCTTCTGAATGTTGTTGAGCTGTGGACCAGTGGCTTCCAAATCGGTATTGATCTCAGTCCAGGTAGCTCCGCCATCTGTGCTGTAACCCACAAAAAAGCAGCTGTTCAGGTTGCGCGCCGACTGGAAAAATTGCAGGCTCACACCGGGAACCCCGACGTTGCTTAAATTAATGACCGGAGAAACCAATTCGCCGCTTTGTGGTGCCGGGCAAGGCGGCTGCGGGGTGGCGTCGTACAACCTCGAATCAAAAAAAGCGACCCCATTACAAGCGGTTGGCGAATGGATGACAATGGCGCCTTCTGTGGATGGACTGTTGTCTAAAACACCGTCTGCATCCCAGCGCCAAACATCGAAGTCTTCTGTGCCATTCGAGCAAATGGAGTTTTGAACCGTCCAGCCATTCAGGCCGTTATTGAAATCGCCCTGTCCGGCACACTTTCCCCATAAGACGTTGGCTTTAGGGAATTTAGGATATACAGGCACCAAGTTTATTTCGAGGGGAGTCAGGAGCCGGAGTACCTCGCAATCCTGCTTTGAGGCCATGAAGCAGGGGATGTTAACTGCGGCACTGATGCTGGGCGTGGCAGGCCCCATGGCAATGGGTGCAGCATTCGTATTGTTGCACACGATCACAGCAACAGCGCCTGCCTGTTGTACCTTGAGGCATTTGGAGTCGAAACTGCACGTGCCCCGGTCAACTGATGCAATTTTTCCGGAAAGGTCATTCAATGGCATCTCACAGGCGTTGGTTTCCGGTGCAACGCTGTCAAGAGCGATGACCCATTCCCCCGTGTAGCCTGAAGAATTACAATAATCTGCCCCGCCGAAAAGCGCTGAAATAACCGGGTATTTTACGCCATTTGCCTTGAGCGTGAAAGTTTCCTGGGGGTGGTCGTGGTGTTGGGAAGAAATGTTGCCAGCAGCGCAACAAGGATGAGGAATAAAGCGCGTATCAATTGCTTCATGGTTTGGAAGATTTAAGGGTTAAAGAAAAAACGGGTAAGTGAAGTATAAATATATGGTTTTCAGGGCAAAATAAGCATAAAAAAGCCTTTCCAGGTTGTCTGGAAAGGCTCTTTGTTTTACAGATTATTTAAAAAACTGTCCTCTACTTTGCAACAACGAAGCGGCGGCTGGTTGTGCCGTTTTCGGTGATCAGCTGCACATTGTAAGTGCCTGCTGCCAACGCCTTCACGTTGAGTTCGATTTTGTCTTTTTTAACCTGGCTGTACTGACGTTCCATGACCACTTTGCCTGTGATGTCCATTACGCGGATGCTCAGGTTTGCAGCGGTTTGCTCCAGATCGTAATCTAAGTTCAAAATATCCTGAACCGGGTTCGGGTAAACATCTACCCGGTTGTTGTCGTTAAGCGGATCTTTTGTACCTACGATGATTCCTGTATTCAGGCGGACTACAGGCACGAGGTCTGTACCAAAACCGTTAGAGCTGTATTCGGCAGTAGAAAGTTCGCCGATTGCCAGCATACTTGCGAAGCGTGGGCGAGCCAAGACGTCCGGACCATTCAAGAAAATCATGGCGTTGTAATCCACCGCATCGCTTGCAGCCAGCCACAGGTCTGTTACAGCGTCAGGAGCAGTGTACTCAAGCATCACTAAATAGTGGGTATTGCTTACTAAAGGAGTAATGTCGTTCAAAGGTACCGTGATGATGTCATTTGCTGTCTCCGTACCCGTTACGACGTAGGAAGCGAACGTGATACCGAAGCGCTCCGCATCCTGAACGTTGCCATCGTTGTTGGCATCCACCCATTCGTAAAGAGTAATTTGTGGCACTTGGCCAGTAGCGGCTCCTGCATTCTGTGAGTTGTCAATAGAGAAAGAAACGCTGGTAGCAAAAACCTGGTTGGAACCCAAATCCGGCGTAGCAAAATGATTGCCATAAGTCCAGGTATGCGCTTCACCAGCCTCCCAGTTGCTTCCTGCCGGAACAATGAGGCGGGTTTGACCCAATTCTTTCGCCCAGATAGAGTCAGTCACCGTAAACTCGAAAGACAATTCATTGTTTGTGGTGTCGAAATCCACCTGATCGGAAGAGATGGAATACGTAGCTAAGTAGGCATCAATCGCATCCGGCGTATAGCTTGCCGTAAACGGAACATTTTCCACGATCGAATTGCCATTAACGCTGCCATAAGACAAATCTTCGTCAAACACAACAGAGTTGTCCGACTTCAGAATCGTCATATTCAGATTTACATCGGTTTGCGTAGCAGCGCCAAGGTTGGAAATGTCCGCTAAGAAGTGGATCGGTTCCACTAACGCCAATGGTGTAGCGGCGTTTTGCGCAACCGCATAGAAGTTTTCGTTCACCTGAACGTTGTTTGCTTCCTGCTCAACCAAGCGGACATCGTCAATGATCCAGAAGTAGTAGTTGGCCAAATAACGGAATTTAAACCGTACCTGAGAAGACCCAACAACGCCCGGCAACGCCACGCGAACAATGTTTTGAGTGATAGGGTCATTCGTAACCAATTCTGTGTTGATAGCAATTTCAGTCCAGGTATTGCCATTGTCGGTACTATAACCTACAAAATACTCGCTTTGGAACTGGCGGGAAGCCTGGAAAAACTGAAGGCTTACACCGGCTGCGGATGTGGTACTCAGGTCAATCAGAGGAGAAATCAGTTCCCCTTCCTGATTCGCTGTGCATGGCCCTGTACCTGGCGCCGTAACGCCACCGTTGTCATAAAAATCCGAAGCAAATCCCATTGCGCCATTGCATGACGTCGGGGAAGAAATCAGACCATTGCCGTAAGCGCCCAAAACAGAGCCATCAGCCGTCCAGCGCCAAAGCTCAAATTCCTGGGTGCCGTTGCCACAGGCGATGTTGTTTACTTCCCAGCTGTTGAGACCACCGCCGAAATCGCCTTCGCCCGGGTTTTCACCCCAAACGACCACATCGCCGTCCGGATATTCAGGACTAATGCCCTCAACCGTTACGGTGATCGGCGTTAACAGGCGGATGACATCACAATCCTGCTTGGTGATCATAAAGCAGGGGATGGTGATTTGATCAGCAGTAGCCGGTGTGGCTACCCCCATAGCGATTGCAGGGCCAACGGCGTTGTTACAAACGATAACAGCCACAGCACCGGCCGTTTGTCCGGCAAGGCATTTGATGTCGAAACTGCAGGAACCCCGGTCAATCAACGCAATTTTACCGGTGAGGTTATTTAGGATAGGCGTGCATGCGTCCGAAGTCGGCGCGGTGCCGTCGTCGGCGATGACCCATTCTCCCGTGGTAGAGGTACAGGCAGTAACCCCAAAGCCGGCCGGTGTTGCGGGATAGTCATTTCCATTTACTGTAAGTACAAATTGTGCATTCATCGTGGAGTAGCCCCCAAGGATGAACATCACAAACGCCGTAAGGCGGATGATTGCATGTGAAAATCGCATCATAGTTTGGATAATTTAATTAAAAAAAGAGTGTCGGAATCGGAAAGTTACGCTTTCAAGGGCAAAGAAATACAAATCCATTTAAAGTTTGTCAATCAAGTGACAGAAATGTTGTCGTACTTGCAATTCAAGGTTAATCTGGCTAAAGATTCGTCTTGGTAAACAAAAGGCTTAGACTACTTGAGTTTGATGGAGTACAATGTTTTGAACGCCGGGTTCATGAACTTGGTTGATGGCGCTCAGGAGATTCTGGTAGTGGGTCGGGAATCTGACAAAGTCGAGGTTTCCGGCGTCCACAATCAGAATGGGAATAGAAGGCTCTGTTTTAAAAAAATCAAAATAGGCATCCTGGATCTGCGCCAGGTATTCCGGGCTGATGTTTTGTTCGTATTCCCGGCCCCTGGATTGAATGTTGGCCATCAGGCTTTCTACCGGACGGTGCAGGTAGAGAATCAGGTCGGGTTTTGGAGCATTGGCGTTCAGAATATGAAACAACCGCTGGAACAGGCGATACTCTTCCTCATTCAGGTTGTTCCTGGCAAAGAGCAGCGTTTTTAAAAAGAAATAATCTGCAACTGCCCGTTGCTGGAACAAGTCCTGTTGAGCCAGCTCGTCCTGAAGTTGCTTATGGCGTTCGGTCATGAAAAAAAGCTCCACGGTGAACGCATGGCGCTCCGGGTTTTCATAAAAATACGGCAAAAATGGGTTGTCGGCAAATTGCTCCAGCACCAGCCGGCAACCGTAATCCTCCGCAATCATGCGGGTCAACGTCGTTTTTCCAGCACCGATATTTCCCTCGATGGCAATGAATTGATAGGGAAACGGCCAGGGCTGCGTGTTCGTTGTATGTTTCATTAAAACCTGTTCAGCCGCTTAACTTACAAACGGTTCTTGTTCACAATTTCCAGCAATTCGTCGCGATAGTTTTTGCCCACCGGCAAGTGTTTTGCGACATTCTTTTCGATGACTTCCACCATATTGCCAACGATGGCATTGATTTTACCGATATTGACGATGTAGGAACGGTGGATGCGTTTGAACTGCGAAGTGGGGAGTTTGTCTTCCAGACTTTTCATCGTTTGCAGGGTGATGATGCGGCCCTTGTCGGTGCGGATGATGACATAGTCTTTTAACCCCTCGATATAGATGATCTCTTCAAAATTGACCTTCACCAATTTTTTATCGGCCTTCACGAAAATAAATTCAGTCCTATCCCCGGCTTCTGCAGGAGGCGCAGGCATCTTGTCCCGGTGTTGCAGGTCAAGCTGGTCCATCGCTTTATTGACCGCTTTGAGGAAACGCTCCATCGAAATCGGTTTCAGCAGGTAGTCCAGGGCGTTCAGTTCAAATCCCTCAATCGCATAATTGGAATAGGCCGTGGTAAAAATGACCAATGGTGGTTTATTCAAGGTCTTAAGGAAGTCAATTCCAGTAAGTTGGGGCATTTGAATATCTAAAAACATCAGGTCAATGGAATTGCTTTTGAGGGCTTCATTGGCCTCGAAGGCATTGTTGCACTTCTGAACCAAGTGCAGTTCCGGGATTTTTTCGATGTACGTTTCCAGGACATCCTGTGCCAAGGGTTCATCGTCCACAATGATTACATTGATCATAATTACTGTTTTTGAATGGTGTCAATTCAAGTTAATCTTCAAATTTACGACATAACTATTAGGATTATCATCAATATCCAGCGCATAATTTTCCGGATAGAGCAAATTAAGGCGCCGGTGTACGTTAACCAACCCAATGCCGCCACTTCTTCGCAAGTCCCGGGGGGGCAATACATCCGGTTTGCTGTTTTCAATAAAAAAATAGACAATGTTGCTTTCCACCTGCATCCGGATCAGTACGAAGCCTTTCCTTATAAGGTTGTTGAGGCCGTGTTTAAAGCTGTTTTCAAGAAAAGGGATGAACATGAGTGGCGCAATTTTTTGCTCGCCGATTTCTCCCTCCACTTCAAAGCGAATGTCTACTTTTTGGCCGTGGCGCAGGCGTTCCAGATCCAAATAATTCTGAATGTAATTCACCTCTTTGCTCAGGGGCACGCGCTTTTCGTTGCATTCATACAGCATGTAGCGCATCATCTCTGACAACTTCAGGACAATTTCCGGCGCCTGATCCGATTTTTTCAGGGTCAGGGCGTAGAGGTTGTTCAGTGTGTTGAACAAAAAGTGCGGGTTGATCTGGGATTTCAGAAAACGCAATTCCGATTGCATGGTTTGGGTCTCCAATTCCTGCTTTTCTTTCAATTGTTTCGACCAATCCGACACAATCTTTACGATCGTGGAAATACCGGCCACGAGAAAAGAAACCAGAAAGTAGAAATTCCGGCTCTCTACCAGCATTTGTTGCGCCACGGGGTGCCCGGTAAATTTTAGGTAAAACACAATGACGTTCAGCGGCGTGATGATGACCGTGGCAAGAATCAGTAAACCGCAGTAAGTCAGGAATTTATTTTGGGTCAGGTAGTTGGGGATCAGGTAGTACAGGTTGAAATAAACAATCAGGCAATAGAAAAAAATCCGGATGATTTCATTGCTCAGTGTGAACCAAAAGCCCTGTTCAAAGCCTTCTATGAGGGTAAGCACGACGAGGGCAAACAACCAGAAAAACGAGTGATACACCACCCGACGCGTAATGAAATTGTACAACTCGGCTCCAATGTCTTTGCGAAAGTCCATATCTCTGACGGCTAAAATCGTTTTGAGGGAGGCAAAATAGAGATAAATCAGATAAACGCATTCAATTTTCTGACGATCCTTTTGCTGGGCGTTCTTTTGGGCAAATGTATTGAAATGTGGCAATCCATATTGGCGATTCTTTGTAACTTTGCGTCCAATTTTTTTTCTGGTTAACCGGAATGGAGATTGATTGATAAAAATTCAAATGCACAATAAGCATGGTTTATCTGACGAGGCGGGAACGATTTAATGCCGCCCACAAACTTTGGGTGTCCGTTTGGGATGACGAAACAAACCGGCGGGTATTTGGCAAGTGTTCCAATCAAAATTGGCACGGCCACAATTACGACCTGTTTATTACGGTTAAAGGAATGCCTGATCCGTTGACCGGCTTCATCATGGACGTGAAGGAGTTGAGCCAATTGATTAAGACCGTGATTGTAGATAAGGTTGACCACGCTAACCTCAACCTCGACGTGGATTTTATTCCAGAAGGCATGCAACCAACGACCGAAAATTTAGTTATTTTGTTTTGGAAAGCATTAGAACCGCACCTCCAAAACTGCAAACTCCATAGCATCCGCCTGCACGAAACAGAGAACATCTATGCCGAGTATTTTGGCGAGTAGCGATGGTTGACCAGGGAATGAGGTTGCTGGCGAAAAGTATCGTAGAAAATTGACCGACATGGCACAGCAAAACAAAGATCACCAGGCAGAAGACAGCCTCCGGGCTATGATTGACAGCTACAAGACCATCCTTGAACGGCTCGGCGAGGACACTACCCGGGAAGGGTTGCTGAAAACGCCGGAACGGGCCGGAAAAGCCATGCGTTTCCTGACCAAAGGGTACGAAGAAGACGCCGAAGCGATTCTGCGCTCTGCCATGTTCCGGGAAGATTACAGCGAAATGGTGATCGTTAAGGATATCGAGTTGTATTCGTTGTGCGAACACCACTTACTGCCTTTTTATGGGAAAGCGCACGTCGCCTACATCCCCAACGGCCATATCGTCGGATTGAGTAAAATTCCCCGGGTGATAGATGTGTTTGCACGGCGTCTTCAGGTGCAGGAACGCCTCACCGACCAGATTTTGCATTGCATCCAGAAGACCCTCAACCCGCTGGGCGTAGCCATTGTCATCGAAGCCAAACACATGTGCATGATGATGCGGGGCGTCCAAAAACAGAATTCACTCACCACCACTTCTGCGTTTACCGGGGAATTTCAAAGAGTGGAAACGAGGAGCGAGTTTTTGTCGCTGATTGGATCACGGTTGCATTGAGAGAGGGGGGGAGAGGGGGAGAGGGAG